>Ga0129308_1000050_pt1 | contig 216844 bp, 231 predicted proteins | sample L827metagenome_FD_94440 | JGI IMG/M metagenome (GOLD analysis project Ga0129308, IMG submission 94440) | Ring-tailed lemur group fecal microbial communities from Wisconsin, USA - L827 metagenome | ecosystem: Host-associated > Mammals > Digestive system > Large intestine > Fecal | place: USA...
CTCAAATTCTTTAGGATAAGTATAAGCCTCAATGGTTAGTCCAAGTTCTTCCGCAGACATCAGAGTCACATATTTGGCATTGTTGGCATACAAGGCAGTTGGTTCGGCTCCGGATGGACTTTCGTTTACCGCACTAAGTCCGTTCCATGCAACACCAGCCGCATATTTTCCACTTTCCTTTGAAAATGGGTATAACACGCCTTTATCGACACCAGTCTCGTAAAGACGCTCGCCGGTTTTGTCCCATGCAAGTCTCATTATTGGTTTCCTCCTTAATAATAAATTTCAAATACATAATGGTTTAAATTGTCGGATATGTAAGGACGCACAAAGCGACATAATGGCAATGCAGAGATTTTATCCACAATTTCTGTATCTGGATCATCAGCAATAACAATCACAGAATATCTTTTCATGCATAAATAAACCCCGCCATTCGCATGTATCGGATCAATGTCATCAATACTATACACAATAGCGGGGTAATTCATCTGCACACTTTCCGGAGGTTGAAAATAAACGTTTCTCGTCCCAAGAACCTCACAAAGAACTTCATGAAGTTGTAGTCTTCGATTTTCCGTTATAAACACCTCCCACCATTAAAATCAAACGTGGATACTGAACTTCAATCTTATGGATTTTCCATTTAGCACCCATGAATTCTACATATCGCATTGAGTGAAAATTCTGATAGGCATACGGATCGGCAATGATGCTAATCTTATTCGATATATTAATATCGTCATTGACTTTATCAGATGATTGAAGCTGTCTGATATTGTCCATAAGATCACCGGAATACTTTCGTTCCGTAACCTGTTCTTTATACACTCCAGGTCTTATTTCTTCATTCTGTACATATCCAATCGTTCCATAAAACTTTGCCATTTTGAATTTTCTCCTCGCATACAAAGAGACTGACGATCCATCAGCTCTTTATTTAAAGATCTCTATACCGAAAGATTTTCATAAATGAATTCACTGGTATTATCTTTCAGTGGATCATTCAGAGAATCGTTAATCGTTTCGGCAGGCTTTATTCCCCCGCTGTTACGTCCTCCTCAATGGCAATAGCAGCGTATACTCTCGTAAGGGCACCAGAGCATCTTGTCTCCAGAAGAGATTTTTCCTGGTTAAAGTCGATATCGAACTGAGTGAAATGGGTAATTTCACCGCCCTTTGTTGCACCAAGAGAATAATCTGCAAGGTTGGCAACGATCGCAACCAGTTTCTTCTTTTTATGATCAGATGTTGTTCTGGTCTTACCCTCAAACTGCTCAGCAGTATTGATGCTGCCCACATTAAGTGCCGTTGCCAGTTCAGCCTTTGAAGAGTAAATACGTCTACCGTTCTGATCTCTTGCAAGAAGCATCTGGTTCAACATATGTGGAGTAATGAACAGATCTGGAGTTCCGGTACCTTTGTAGCTCTCTCTTGCATACAGTACCGTATTAATCATTGCTTCTGCAATAATGTAATTCTCGCCGAAATTAGCTCCGGTATTTGTGCCCTGGAGTTCTTTCTTTGCTGCTGCAACATCAAGATCGACATGAATTGTATAAAGATCATCATCTGTCCAAATCGGTCTGATGTGCTCCGGATCGATCTTTCCTTCATCTCCATCATCACGACCATCACCCAGCATGATTGCTGTTGCAAGCTCTTCGTTGAGGTTCATACGATCAATATTGTACAGATATGCTACATAATCGAAATCAGTAATATCAGTGATATCATCTCTGTGTAATGCATTCTTAACATACACTGTCTGCGGATCGGTAGTTCTTCTTACCAGTTTGAAGTTTCCAGCCTGAAGTTTCTGTTTACCTTTGGTATATCCCTTTGCCCTAAGGGCATCGATATTACGAATGTCAACCTGGCTGGTTCTGATTCTGGAAATTGGACTCTTATGAACTTTGTCAATAACTGTTTTAATCCATCCCTGATCGCTTGTGATCAGTTCAGGTGCTCCCGGTCTGACATCCTTATACTCTGGGAACAGCCAGGACACATTTCCATCACCAGTCTGTGCAAATCCACTTGCAAGTGCATCATGCTGAAGCGCATTTTCGTTTGCATAGATTTCAAGTGCTGTCTGAAAAGTTCCTACATTGCTTGTCTTCGCAAGTTTAAGGATAGCTTCCTGATCTGCATGAGACAGATAATTTTTGTTATCACGCTGATCGTTCTCAAATACATTATGTTTCATAGTTTCATCTCCTCCTTTGGATTCGTCTTCGTTTTCGGAAACACTGCCATTTTCAGCAGCCTGTCCGATCATTGCATAAACAACTGTTTTCTGTTCTTCGGTAAGAGTGTCAAATACTTCTTCCATTGTTTTATCTGACTTCTCTTCATCCTGTTTTTCGTCCTCGGACAGTTCTTTCTGACCTGGCTCCTTATCATCAGAATGCTCCAGATAACCCATAATCATTTCATCATAACCGATAATAAGACCATCGGTTTCACCATCACCATGAGCAAGTACTTCATCAATAAATGCTCCTGGATTGGCACCGGCAGTCACCAGACTGACTTCTCTGATAATTCCATGAATGACGTCTTTTCCAACCTGTTTAAGCTGGTTTGCAAAGATAGATAACGAACGGACATCTCCATGCTTTACAAGTTCCTTCGCTGTTTTACCGTTTTCGGTTTCATTAAATTCACAATATGCATACACACCCTCATCTCTGTTTTCCAAGTGTGCAAAACCTAACACATTGTTAGGATCGTTGTGATTATGCATCCAAACTAATGGTACTCTTGCACCATTCTGGCCTTTGAATGCATCTTTTTTAATGACTCGACCATCTGTACAAGTCAAATCATTTCGTGTGGCCCAGCCACCAAAATCATACTTCATTTTGATTTTTACCTCCTGTATCTGCTGTCTCCTCTACCGGTGCTGTTTCTTCATCTTTAGGATGACTGAGGTTACTGTTTCTCAATTCATCTGCCTTTGGATCGCTTGATGGTTTCCATCCGATTACCTGTCTCATTTCATTTGACGTGGCAATTTCATTTCTGGTGAATTTATCAGAGATTTCTGCAAGATCTGCTACTGGAACTAACTTGAATGGGTCTCTAAAGAACTTGATAGATTTATGTTGAGATCTGGCAGTCTTAGATAAGAATTTTCTTTTCATCTCATCCACAATGGCAGCAATAATCGGTTCAATCGTCCGATTGTAATAATTCAGCATAGTTTTATCATCCGCAGTTCCATCAAGAATGCTTTGAGTGATACCCAACTGGCTGTAAAGCATACTCGTCAGGTATTCAATCTGTTTCATCAAGTTGTTTTCCAACGAACGATTCAACTGTGTGATTTTTTCTGTGCCATCAGTATAAGCAATTCCATACTTAGAACCAGCCAACTGTTTTTCAATATCTTTACGTCTCTGTTCTGCCTGTTTACGCCTAGCTTCCGATTTGATAACGTATGGTAACTGAATAATTAAATCCAATTTTCCAGAACTGCTCTGTTCATCTACAGCATCCAAGAGATTTAATTTCCGAATCAGTCTTTGCATAGTAGAGTTAGGCTCATTAATCACCGCATAAAGTGGATTTTCAACGATAGCAACGGTTTCTTTAGGAACAATAATGTCCTGTTTTCTCCCAGTATTTTCGTTGTATAGTTCCACTCGTACATGCTTTGGATACCAGTCTCGAATTCTCCCAACTCGCATGGATAAAATCTGATAGCCGGTTGTATCATCGGGATCATCATCTGTATCAACCGGAACAATGGCAATACAGCCTTCATCCATCATAGACATAACTGCATCCTGAATGAATGCACGTCCTGTCTGGTCAATATTTGCCTCGATGGATAAGCAATTATTTAATCCGCTATCTATAACACTACAAAACCGCCCTTCGTTATCCAACTTAACATGCTGAATATCTATGGCGGCTACGTCTAAAGCTATTCTGTTATATACCGATGTAACGATTGATCTTTCATTCCCACGAGTGAGTCGAAACCTGTCCGGTCTGTATGAATATCCGGCACCAATATCCCGAAATCCCAATGTCGGATCTCGATTAAGAAACGCATTCCAGGCATTCTTAAACCTGGAACCTACTGATAATCCCATTTATTTTTCTACCTCCCCCAATTATTCAAAAGCCTCCTTGTTGGCTTTATAAGCAACATAAGCATCCATCATTGCTGCAACTGCATCGATTTTATGATCCAAACGTTTCTTTAACAATTTTCTATTACCATTCGTATCTTCCAATGTAATGCAGTTTCCCATTGTAAATGTCATCAATTCCTCATCGAAAAGAAGCATTCTCTCTTCTGACAATTTCTTTAATTCACCTAACGGAACAGATTCTGTTCTCGCACCCTGTATAACTTTCTCTATACCAAACGGTCCATTTTCGTTAGACCATCTCTCTACAAATTCTTTCGCATTATATGGATCGTAACCAAAACTACGCACATCATAACCGCACTCAACAATATGGTTATCCAAATCATCATAAACTTCCATCATGTCAAGAACTGTACCCTCAAGAACAATAAGGCTTCCCTCTTTCATGAATTGATCATATTTAATTCGCATAGCTGCTGGAAGTTTCATTAGAGTTAATGATGAAATGTAGTTTCTGGTTTTAACACCAAAAGAACCATTAGATAATGGAAACAAGAATGTAAATGCACAGAAGTCATCACCTTGTGATAAATCTGCCCCTAAAGAACATGGCATTTGCCAATAATTCCTCTTTCTATGAGGAAGTGTCTCTTCATAAGTGAAATAATATGTGTAGCCCTCCATTGGAAGACCGAAACGTTTTGCAAGAATGTCGTTCCTTGCCGCCGGAGCTTTCTCAGCTCTCTCAACATCCAGTTGGTATGTTTCATATCGGACGGTCTTTCCAAGATTTGGGTTCGCTTTTAACCATTTATCCGGATCTCCAACTTCATCTATGGAATCAAGCTTATACCACCAGATTGAAACGTGTGGATTGATGTAATCCCCTTTCAGGATGTCCATCAATTCCATTTTGATTGTATCGCCGGCACCGTTACGAACCGTACCTTCTGAACTGATTGCTACGATCAGATAATCTTCTACTTTTGAAGCTCCCTGCTCTATAGCACCAATTACGTCTTCTCTGATGTCTCCAGAAAGCCATTCGTCAACTGTCGCCATTTTCAGCTGGAGCCCCTGAAGCTTATCAATACGCATAGGGCGGATTTCCAGTAATGATCCGGTGAGGAAATTCTCGATTCCTTTCTTTGTGGATGCCAGTTTTACACGATTTGCTTTTGAGCCTGTTGTATTTTGTATAGAACCATCTGTAAGAAATTTATAGAACGGTCCTCGCGATCTTGTGATAGCTGTACGGATTGGTGATAATACTTCCTCTGCTTGTTTCATAGTTGGTGCTGTTGTGATCTGATGAGTCGTGGTTACATCTACATTAAGGAAATAGTTTTGCAAACAGGAACCATACATCGATTTTGCCGCACCTCTGGCAACAATGAGATATTGTTTATTGACCAGTCTTCGCTTAATGGATTTCGTAACGTAATGTCCACCATGACCGTCTTCATATGGTATATACACTCTTTTCTCTTCGAAGTAATACCAGCCAAAAATTTCTTCAGCCCAAACTTTAAACGTATCAAGTAACTTGAGATCTGATCCATCTGTCAATGTAAGCTCATGCTCGCAATAACTAATAAATCCCTCAACCGCCAGATCATCATAGTACATTCCAGGATTTGCAATAAGATCGTCGATTCGATTCATTTCCATTTCGATCTCTTTGCATACTGGAATCTCGCCTCGAATTACGGCATCTCGAAACTCGCCGTAATATTTCGGGACGGCAGTGTTTGATAATGCCATATTTCTCTCCTACTGTTAATCGTCATCGTCCTTATCATCAGGCGACACTTTCCAGAATTTACCAATCTTCTTATTATCATTTGCCTGGAAAATTCTTGCGCTTTCCTCTTTACCAACTGCTGCGTCCAGGTATTTCTTAGTCTGATTGAGAACTACGCCTGTAACAACCGTTTTGGCAGCTTTTTTAGGAGCTTCCCGGATACCTTCCTTCACTCCTTCTTTTACACCGGTAACACTGTTTCTGACGCAAGTCTTCACATATCTTTTCCCAGCATCAACAGCTTTCTGGCTAATCTCGCTCACTTTTACTCCTCGAAACTTTGATACAATCTGTCCGATCTTTGCTGGATTTTTATGTACGTAGTAAGCGGCTGCTGCAACAGTTGCCACCCCCATTCCAACTCTTGCAATTTTCTTATTTCGCTCTGTTTTCTGCTGAGCGGTTGAAGCATCACCAGCTCTCTTTCTTCCCGCGGAAGTTAATGATCCGTCAGAATTCTGATAACGCCGGACGCCCCATTTCATTCCTTTGACACCATGATGTTCCAAGAATGTACTATTATCCATTTTGATCCTCCTCCACTTTTGCATTTTCTGCTGCTACATTCAATCTTGATTCGTACTCGCTGACCTGTGCCTTATAACATTCCAACACTGCGGTACTCATTGGCGGATCGAAAAGCAACTTCACTTTAATAAACATATATGACTTAACCAGATTGAGCTGTGCTTCGTCTTTAATGAATTCGTTCCATGTTGCATTCTTATCAACAATCATAAATCCATTATCCGGGCCAACTCCCAGCTGTGTTAAAATAGAAAAAGCAGAATTGATATGCATCAGTATATCTGGATCGAAATGTTCGTATTCTTCTTCAATACCAAGCATCTTTTTAATCGATGTAAGTATACTATCCATCCCAAGCACCCCCTTTTATTTTCTTTTCCAAGGACAGGTATCGTAGATACTTCGTTCCTTCGGTATACATGGTAATAAACTCGCATCTCCATAATGTATGGCATTATGGGTGGATAAAACTGTCGTAATCAAATACTCTGGATCTAACAGTCTTTCTGTTCGATAGACTATATCTTTTAAATCAATCGGATTCATATGATGTATGAGAATTTTTCCATGTATCTCATACCCTTCGATCCCAAGATCACATCCATTATCTCGAATAATGACTTCTCTCCTGATTGAAGCCCATTCTTTTGACTTATAAAATATCTGATTTATATATCGGTCAAATCCAAAAGTCTCTTCTCCAACAACTCCATCTAACCGTAAATATTCATACCGTTCCTTAAAAGTTGTTAAAGTCCGTAGCTCTGAATATGTTCTAATCATCTTCATCACCATGTCCACTGTAGCCACGAAACGCTCTCAACGCATCTGCATACATCTGCTCCTGTCGTTCCATAGATTTAAGATTCTGAGTCTTTGCATCTATCAAGTCTTTCTGTTTTTCCAAAATTTCCTTCTCGATTCGTTCCTTAGTCGAACCTAATTTTAAATAGTGAGTAATAACCTGGGACGAAGCAGTACCTTCCCTAAGCTGTTTCTCGGCTAAATCAACTGCCAGAGAAATTAACTGATTTTCTCTCGCTTCCGGTGTTAATGCAGGACGCATCATCACTGGAGTATCATTCACAGCTTTTTTTCTGGTTCTTCCCATAGTTGATGCCTCCTTTCATGTTATTTACTAATAGTTTTCACATACTTTTACAGATGTTTAGATAGACTCATAAGTCCTTGATACGCATTCCATCTGCTGAAAGGAGATAAAAAAGGCAGCATATACCAAAAACCTACGAGCCTGTCTAAGCACCTGTACTGAATTGTTTTTCAAAAAATATCCTCCGGGGAAAAAATAAAGACCGGCGCGATGCGGGGAGGGGGTGTATTTTTCGCAGGCCCCCTCTATCCTTTTAGTTCATCGTTCCAGTCTTAAATAATGTTATTTTATATTTCTTTTTCGATTTGTGAGTGATCTAAGCTGTGTTTTCATCATAAAATCACCATATATCCTTAGAAATCCAATTCAAAGACTCAATGAGTTTCAAATTTTATTGGGTTTGAATTTCAATGCCATACCCATAAGCCTTTTTACTTAGAATTTTCTTTAGATCGCTTTACCTTTCTGTAGATACCTCTGAAATCATACTTAATTATTTCATCGATTGCTCTCTTAACTTCAATTCTGTTCTCTTCATCGGAAAGCTGATCAGATGTTCGAGCAATTCTGCCTAAATAAGCACTTGAATGATAACCTTTTTCTTCGTCAAAAAGAAACCAGTCATCAAACTGTTCAAAAGGATCGAAAGGATTATCAACTGTAGTTAATGCATATTCATCAGTCATTTAATAATCTCATCCCTTTCCGTTTAAATATTTAGAAACTGTAGAAGTTGAGATACCAAGGGCATCAGCAATTTCAGAAGTTGTATAGCCTGAAGCACGCATTGCAGAAATCCTATTCTGTTTTGCTGTACTCAAAGAATTTGTAGCACGAGGTGTTGCTCTCTGGCGAAGCGTATCAATATTCGTGTTGTTCAAAATCTGAGTCAGCTTATGTTCACTGATAGCACCGGCCTGTATTGCTTCCCACTCACGATCTGTAATCTCTACAGGGGTACGCTTAGCCCCTACAGCGGTACGTGCTGCTGACAGAGCCTGTTGATTTGCTTTCTTTATCTCAGCTTTTGTCATATCAGGATTTTCTTTTCGCTTAGCAGCAACAGAAGCATTAGCCATCACCTGGGCCTGTCGCTCACGAGGTGCATTTGATAATGCTACGTTGAGCTTTGCCATTAAGGACTTCACTTCCCCCTCATAGGTACTTTTAGCGGAGGCAGAGTATGCGATCTTACCAGTATTAATCATTTCTCTTCTGGCCTGATTAGCCAATGATTTCATAGTATTAGCATAATCTGCATATGCTTCTTCCTGTGGTGTTCCTGAAGACAGCTCACGAGCATCTTTGGCTTCAGCCATCTTTGTACTCTTCTGGGTTCTTATACGAATCTTGCCATCTTTATCTACGTACTCTTCTTTTACTGTTTTATAAGACAGCGAACCATCAGGATTGATAATCGGAGATCCTTTCCTTTTATCAACCTGTGTCTCAGATTTAGCTCTCGAAATTAAAGTCGAAGCCCCCTCATGGTAATTGCCATCTTTATCAACACTTCCCTGATACTTTTTCTTCAGCGACGCAATTCCGTTATCAATCTCACTCTGCTTATAGTCCAAAGCATGTTTCTCAGCATCAATAACAACCATACTATGGCGGATTGCTCTGGTAAGTTCTTCTTCTGTGGCTCCTTTCAACGTCATATCCGTAATAAGATTGGAGACTTTTCCCATCTCAATCTGTTTATTACCCATTTTCTTATAGGTTTTTCCATTCCTCGAATAGTACTCAATCTCTCTTGAGCCAACTGTTTCAACTTTTACAGGAGAACTTGAATCTGGACCGTAAGCTTCTTTTGTATCAAATCCGATCAAACCCTTTAGCTGTGGAGTTGATGTAATTCTAACCTTGCTAGAAATAGAGTTACATGGAATAACCATAACAGTATCGCCATCAAAGTCGGCTCCAGACAAACGATCAGCATTTGTTTTGTTGATTCCGATTGCATCCATAGGAGTATTGCCAAGAACGCTCTTTCCTTCCGGAAGTTTATTATTGACTTTCAGAATTGGAATCTCTGATGTTCCTCCATGTGGATAACGAATCAACGCCACAGTTTCTCCATCTTTATAATTTGGTGCGTAAACCTCATTGTCTTTTAAAGATGGTAAAGGTAAGATAACCTGATAACTTTGTCTCGGTAAAGCGGCAGCTTTCAAATGAACAGCAGCGGCATCACAATCATCAGCAAATGATTTTAATAACGCTTTCTTTACAGTCGGATTGGTAAGAGCACAAATTTCATCAAACTCTGACTGTTTGTCTGCTTTTGCAAGACCGAGCTGCTTTTTGATCAAACTCAGGCTCTGCTTAGAAAGAAACTGTGATGAAAGCGATTTACTCCATTCTCCCCAGTCGCCTTCCTCAGCACGTTTATTAATTACAGATAATGACTGTTTCTTTCCAGTCAGCGGATCGGTATATTTTCCTTTCGGATCATCGTAATAACTTTGTCCACCATGCTCTTTGATAAGCGAGCCAAATGGATTGGTCGGATCATCTTTGATTTTTTTCAAAACCTCTTTTGTAGGTGTACCTGTGTGTTTATTTGTGTTAAATATAACGTCCACACCATCTGGCATATGATCTGAATATACAGCCATACCTTTAAGATAATGGGTTCCATCAACCATGATTCGCACCTGTGCATAATGTGAATCACCAAGTGAAATATCTTTAACACCTCTTCTAAGTTCAATAACACCATCTTTGTCTACTCCGCCTTCTTCGGCATAGCGGACTTTCAAACGTTTAGAACTCAGACTGGCTGGATATTCAAATGCTTTTCTATAAGACTCTCCCCCATCATAAGAAATATAATCTCTCAATGAATGAACATTTTCAAAATTATAAATATCCTTATGCTCTGTTCCTGGTGGACAGATTACTTTGATGTTGGTCTGCTTTCCAGGATTTGTAGCCTGCGGAACCCCTCCGCCATAAACTGGATAACCTTCACGTTCCAAAATATAAAGAGCCTGGTTAAGTTTCTCTTTAGAAATACCAAGCTCTCTTTCTACTCCGGTTCCAACATCGATCATGCCTTTGGCGTTGATTTCTTTTCTGATAATATCAGCAGTAACTTTTGCCTGATTCATTCTTTTTTCAGATGTTTCATTCAAAAGGGTTCTTACTGATGAATCATTAGAGAAACCCATTTTATCTGCAATCTCATTCAGACTGTAACCTTTTTCTCTAAGTCCCTTTGCTGTTGCTACCTGAAGAGATCGTCGTTCATCTTTTGCAAGGCTGATCTGTGTACGAAGCTGTGTGGTTGTTAAACCAATATTTTTAGCAATATCAGTTTCACTCATTCCTGATTTTTTCAGTTCAGATACTCTACTCAGGAAATCCCCACTATGCTGATACGGATTTTCACCAGATCCATATGGATACCGACCAGATCGTCGTGGCATTCCATAATGAATCAAAAATTCTTCCATAATCGAAGTCATGGCTTAGCCCTCCTGATCTTTCAGTCTGTTAATCACTTTATCGAAAGTAATAATTTTATCCATAATCGGAACAATATCTTCAGCTGTAGGATTGTGATACAGAATCTCATTATTCTGATACAACCGCAGTTCCATTTCAATGTCAGCTGGTTTCACTTTGTATTCCAAACAAAAAAGAGCAGCATAAATTTCTAACTGCTCCATGTGTGCCGGAATCTTTCCCGTCTTCAAATCATGAATCCGTAACGTTCCATTTCTAAACAAAATAGCATCGGCTGTTCCAAAACAGTTATCTGAATAACATAAGATCTGCTCTGGAGTCATCTTAAATCCGATGGCATCGTTCACGTACATATTTAATGTTTTTTGTGATTTCGGCAATTTCTGACCGAGTGCTATACACTGTGCAGCAAAAGCATGTAAAACGGTTCCCTTTTGTGTAGCAAGAAAATTGGAATATGCTTCCGCTACTTTATCCGCACTGTAATTAATCCAGTGGTACTTACTGGCACCAAGAAAGGCGTGCTGACCCTCAAGGTTTGAATGTTTGTTGAAGTTCATTCAGTACCTCCTCTTTGTTTTCTGGATATATGAATCTTGAAAAAGACATCTGATCCATACGATCCACATAATACTCCTGATTTGGCTGTTTCTTTGCGCCAGCACTTTTTTTACATTCCAAGGCAGCCCACTTATCGTTATGAAGAACAAGTAAATCTGGAATGCCCTGAATATAAGTCGGATCGTTTTTCATTACGATACAACCTGTAAATCTTTTTTTGAGTTCCTTAATCAGATTCGCCTGAAACTTATTCTCTAACATAGGCAATACCCCTTTCATTTTCACAAAATCAAAAGAGGATGGTTTTTATAAAAATACTTATTTTACCTATTCTCTTCATAAAAGGGAATGTATTTTTCGCGCGCAAAAAAGACAGGGACACAATTAAGTATCTCTGTCTATAAATATAAAAACTTATTTTTCTTTTTTACGATTAAAGACTTTACCAATTTTATCAGTAACGCCCTTTATCGCTTCTTTTCTTTTTTCCTGTTGTTCTAATTTCTGAGCAGCTTTCTTCTCTTTCTTCTCTATTTTCTCATTCTCAGCATCGTCATATATTTTTTGACTTGCTTCTATCACATCTGCTGTTATGTATTTCAAATATACGATTGATCCGGGATTTACCGAAGCACCCTGTTTCGGATTGGAATCGATGACTTGCATATCTGAATAATCTTTATACTTAACCGCAGCCTCTTTTAATGTTACTTTACTCGCAACTGGTTTCAATCCACAATCTTCCAAAAGTTTAGTGGCCTGATCCAATTCCAGCAAAAAACCTTTACGATATAATTCGGGAACGGTGACATGTGCATCTTTATCTGGATGCTGATCGATTGCTTTATTCGCTGCCCTTTCAACAATGTTCACTGCCGCAGGAACCGCCGCACCGATTATCAAGCCACTTAGACTGTTACTCTTTTTCTTATTCTCTCCCATGTACCATCCCTCCATCCAATGGTATTTTCAGGGCATTAAAAAAGTGCGCCCCACCTGAGAGACGCACCGAAAAAATGCTTCTCCCATTGTTGCCACACAATCTCGTTCCGTTCAAGGGTACAAGTAAAAGAGAGAATACACTTTTTACCAAAGCTATTCCCTTGAACGTTTTATACAGTTTTATACAATATATGATTGTGTGGCTCTTTTAGTATAACATGAACGAATGATAAAGGAAAGAGAATTTTATGCAGCAATGGTTCTCGCCCGCTTCTTCACATCATCGTACGCCATCTTGCTACCATCCGTAAAATACACAACAATCGTCATGTAATCATACGGTCTGTAATCTGTAACACCTTTTGAAAGATTTGGATACACTTCTTTGAAATGATCGAAAATATCCTTCCATCTTACTTTTCGCTTTGTAGTCATCGAAAATACCTCCGTAAATCAGTTTGGTCAAAAACCCACTTTTATTGGGCATATTTATTTATATATTTAAACTTTTTATCATAATAGTTTGAGTAAAAAAGTGGGAAAGTGGGCAGAAAGCCCGCAAACCCGCATAAATACTGGGTTTTTGCTGGTCAAATCCAGGTTTTTGAAAGTGGGCAAAACCGGGCAAATGGCCAGAAAATTGACCAAAATCCCGATTTTCTGCTCCCTCAGTCTTACAATTTTTCGTCTCTGGTCAAAAATATGTGGGCTTTGGTCAAATCCTAAAACCCAAAAGTGACCAGAAATCAGACCTGTTACTACCAGGATTTTTAACCTAGATTAGACGAATTTCTATCCTAGATTAAAAATATTCGCCCAGCTTTTACCTCCAGACCTTACCAGTTTTCTTATCTTTTATTACAATTCTCTCTTCAATGTGGAAGCCGGACAGCTCACAAATCGTAAAAATCGTATCTAAAAGCTTATGAAAACGTTCGTCTCCTTCCTTGTCAATATTTTTTAAAGCATTGTAAACAGTTGGGTCAGAATATCCCTCACTGTTCTTTCTCATGTCATCTTTACCCATTGGCTTCCCCTTCCACAAATTTTACTCCCCCATATACCCAGAGATCTTCTTTCAATTTGTCCATATCCAACTCTCCGTCCTGCCATTTTTCATAATACTCAAGCACCAGATCTGTGAACTTTGGAATACGTGTCGCATAAGATTTAGTCCAGTAATGATCCATCAGAACTTCAAGCGGCAGAGTGAGCAACAGAACCATAGCAGTATTCACAGCATCTTCTGTAGCTTCTTCTTTCACTTTTTTAAGCTCATCTTCGATTTTGTCACGTACCATTTTATCCAGTTGCTCCTGAGTAAGAGTATATGTAACAGTTTTGTATTTCTTTTCTTCTTTCCTGGCACGTCTCAGCTCTGCTCGTCCCATAAGCACTCTCCCTACAATAAAATCCAGTTCTTTTTTGAGAAGAACAGATATACACCGAGTATTACTGTAAATAAAAAGAACGTTCCATCCCAATCACAAAGTGGAATAGTGAACGCTCCGAAAAGTACAAAAATCACTGCAAATATTTTATTCATTATCAATTCTCTGTTCATCTTTCTCTTCCTCCATGATTTCAATTCCTGGTAACGGTATAATCATTCCGTTGTAACGTTTTCTCTTTTCTGTAGCACAATGTTCGATGCAACGCATAACCCTGTCCACCAGAGCATAAACACACAAATATACGATTAAGAAACCAATAAGCATCTGTAAAAATGTTAAATTCATTGTCCGATCCTCCTATGCAAATTTTCCATAAGCCTGATGACGAAAGTGTCTCATAGCTCGATCATCTCTTGAACTGTGTTCCATATATGAATACTCAGATTGTTTTCTCTGATCCTTCATCTGCTTTTTAATTCGTCTTTCCTCACATGACTGTTTTCTAGTTCTGCTCATCTTTAATAACCTCCCTATTGTCAGCATAAAACATTACTTCATCACCGCCGATGATTAGCTCAGAATATGGAAGCGACTCAATCCACTTACAGAACTCTCGCCACTCATCCAGCTTGTGATTCTTCCGCTGTCTGTAAATATTAGCCAACACTTCATAATTCATACAAATATTACGAGTCTGGTTATATGAACTCGGAAGAAGCTGAATCATCTGCCACCAGATTTCTTTATCTTTAGTTTCGAGATATTTTTCTCGGTAATGATTTAGAGCCTGTATTGTAAAATCTAAAATATCTTCTGATGAAAAATAAATCTCATCTTGAATATTTATAGGAAAAAACATGTTTGATGTTTTCATATCCCAAGTATCAGCATAAGAGTCTGAGCCCTTTGGAATATGCTCATGGCTAAAATCATCCCATTCAAACGCTTTCTCGGCAATCTTATGCATCGTACTACAAGAATTGGAAACGGTACCGATTTTATATGTATCGAATTCCTTCCACCAATATAATGGTGCGGTAATTCTTACATAAATCGGAATCATTCGCATATATTTACGATGCTCTGTACCTGCATTCGAGAGCCGCTGCATGAGGGAGTTATCGTTTTCGCCTACTATATATTTGGGAGTATTACCACACCAATGCGGACTAAATTTGCAGGTTTTCCAGCATAAACCATGTTCACATCCCTCTCGTGAGTCCTTTTTATCCCACGAATTCATAGGATTTCTCATACCTTCAATGATAAAATCTATCTGCTCTGAACTCGCCAGAACTACATTTTCAAGCTTAATGCTCATTCACAATATCCTCCCAGTTCAATTTCTACAAGTTTGTCAGCTTCAATTTCCAGAATATCCACATCAACATCTGATAACTTCTCAACACGAGTCCATTTATTATTTACGTTTTTCTCATACAACTCTTGTATTACTAAATCTTTAGCCGCCTCAGCAGCGTCTTTTTCTGTGTAAACACCAAAGATTTTTTCGATATGACCGTAATCGTTGTAATAGGTATTTCCATGAACTACATATAAGATCATCCTTTTTCCGTCCTTTCCACCCCAGCAATATAAATATTGACTGTATTTAATATTTCTTCTTCATTATCGATGCATGTAACTTCAGCATTTCTAAACGCTTCTGAGAGAATGTCCCGAAAATCGTTTCTTATTAAACAAATCTCCTCATTTTCTTCGTCCACAATACGCACATCATTGCGTGATATAAGTGGTAAAATATCTCCAAGTTTAATCATCGTTATTCTCCTTCTGGTATTTTTAAAATATCAATAATTTTCAACACGCTGCACACATTATCCAGTTCTATACCATTCACTTTAGAAGCACCTTGTTCTAAGAACCATTCGATTTCTCCGTCGTCAACATTGTAAAAATCTGGACGTAACCCAGCTAATTTTTCATAAGATCCGGTTCTCCCGTCAATATATACAGGATGGATTAACCCTTCTTCTATTGAAATTAAGCGTTTGCGTTTGTCATACTTATATGGAATGTCCAACTTCAGGCATAAGTCTCCAAGAATCCGTTCAAGTTCTTTCGCACTATATCTGTGAACGATAACGTTTATGGATTTGGACATCAAACATTTAAGTACGAATTCTGTCTCAGCAAGTTCTAAACATTCTTTAATTGTTAGTTCTCCCTTCAACGGTGATTTAACTTTCATAAAATCAGGTTGATATATCAAAAACTTGTCACAATTTATCATCTTTTCTTCTCACTTTCTAGGATCAGCCCGATAGCAAAAGCTACTATCATATGTAACCATACCTCTATCCCACAAATCACAGTTAATTGCTTTTGGCTCGAACGGATCATCCGCAAATCTAAAACCCTGACAATGCCGACAATCAATACAATGACACTTTGCAACTGGCTTCTTTTCAAACCGATGTGCGACCTCGTATGCTCTTTTTCTTCTACGCTTTTTCTCTTTAACATGTTCTTTCCATGCAGCCAATAATGTAAATACCGCCAACCAGATAGATATAACCAGTATCACTGCTCCAAAAAGAGCCAGTACGTTAATAATACTTTCTTTCACTGTTTTCCCTCCAAAGCTTTATCTGTGCTCATTCTTAGAAGCAATTATTGTAAATAATGTCGAATCAAAATTGTTCGGATAATCATATTCCTTAACTGGTGTTGCTGTTACTGACATAATTTCCCAGCCATTTTCCTGAAGAGATTTCAATTCTTTATCCAGGTCATTCGCTAAATTGCATACTAAAGTTCTTTTTCTTGCTCTAACTTCAAATGCTCGTACAACCATACTTCTCCTTTCAAAATAATGCGGGCGGTGGACTATGCCGCGTCGTCCGGGGTGCTAGCTCTCGTGTTACATTTATTCCGCTTAGGTAGTTTTTCGTACCTGGAAGTCGTCACTGTGACCTAAACCGCATTATTAAATATCATTCTTTTGTTTCTTCTTTAAATATTGGCTTTACAGAATATCCTCCAAACTCAGTGAAACGAAGATTCAATCCTTTCAGACCTTCGTTCTTAGCATATGCAGCAATTAATCCCATACAGAGTTCAAATGTTTTAGAATCAACAGATAACCCTGCTTGAATAGTAAAAGTAATATCATTAGAAGTTTTACTCATCTCTGCTCTCCTCGTAAGGAATCTGTTCAACGTCACCACCCTGTACGGTTACTGACTGCATGAGTCTTCCAGTTTCCTCATCGAAGTAGATATTGTCCAGAGCATGATCCCATTCATCAAACTGTTCTACGACGTTTCTACCCTTAGCTCGTCTCATGCTAATAAGCTCATCGTGAACTACACGTCTCCAGCCTCTTGCAATTTCCATTCGACTCTGGGAAAGGATGTTATAAAGACCATTTTCAGTCACAAAATTAACTGATCGTCTCTGGCCTGCTACTACTAATGGTAGTTTCAGCTTTTCGTCTTCTTCACACATCTCCAGCATCTTCCATTCGTTACCGGAGCTATATCCGATAACATGGCTGATATCTTTCGCTTTGAATAACGGAGCATCAAGATCTCCATACACATTAAGAAGCTTTCCTCCAAAAGAAATAGTTCCAGCGATCTCAATATTATTCATCATTTCATTCTTCTCCTTTCTCTCTGCAATTTCACGTCAATAGCTTTTTGCAGTTCTTCTGGCTTAATATCAAAAATGGACTCAAGGAAATTCAGACAAATATAAGCATCTGCCATCTCTTCCAAGAGTCCAATATGATCACCATATCCTCGAATTTGTTTACTTATCTGCTGTTGTAATTCTGCAAACTCTTCCATAACGATAGTGCATTTTAATTTCCAGGGATCTTTTGCAACGCTACGTCTTAATATTCGGCGACGTTCTTTTTCAGAAAGCTCTTCGTTACTTTTTAATCCCTGAATAAATCTGTATCGGTTCATCTGCGACCTCGCTTTCCAACCTGCACAAGACATATGCAGAATACTCCAAGGATCAGCCCGATTGCTAAGCCGAAAATGAAATTAAGCATTATTGTCACCTGCTTTCTCCAGTCGTGCTTTAGCTGCCTCTTTTCTTTCCAGATATTCTTTTTCATCGATCTCATCAAATCCTACCGGTGCATCTTTGAAATATCGGTTGATTTCAACTTTTTCACCCTGAGGTGTAACCACGAACCAGATACCCACAGTATCGAAATCTCCATTCTTTGGATCTACCAGGAAATCTTCTGTGTAAACACGATATGCATCAATCAACGGCATATAAGGCATTTTAATAGGAAAGAGTTCACTCATCACAGTGTCAATTAAGCCGCTGTGATAGCTACAATGTGGATTGGCAATATTGACTCCATGGAAACGATTCACATCTTTATATTCAACAGTGCCATCAGGTTTTACATCTTTGAATAGAGAACTCATTCTCTTACACTGGTAATGTTTGGAATCATCATCCCTGCCATGAACCTCGTTCCATACATCTTCCGTATCTTCAATCGGTGTAAGCGGTTTACCCATAATCATACGATTGAGAATTACTTTGGTAAACATAATACTTGCGCCTGAATGCCCATCTTTACAAAGACTTTTGAAAGCTTTTAATGCACTTTCATAGCAGGCACAACCATAATCGAATTCGCCCTCTTTATGATCCGGGTTTTCACGATGGCAAGCAATATTTACCTCATTTTCACCCCATAACTCCATTGACGATTTTTCTCTCTTAATTTCTTCACTCATTTCTGTAATCTCCTTTTCTTTTTATTCAAGCCATTCGTTATCGAGATAATAAAAACCGTATACACATGCTCCGATTAAAATTATCCAGAAAATCCAGAATAACCATAATGCAAAATCGGATTCTAAGTGATCTACGGTCTCATCAATCGTCATATTCTCATAGAATGGCGAATTATTTTTTATTGTTTTATTTTTTAATTCTGTAAATATCGTCCCGGTGTACTTCAAACCAACCCCATAATATTTGAAGCGTACATGAGATGATTTTTTTAAGGTATCAATATAATCATCATCCGGTAATTGAATCTTCTTACTTGAAAATATATGTTTCAAGAAAGATACCTCTTCGCAGGTCTTATCCTCACTCCCAACATAATCCCATGACCAATAAACTTCAGTCGTATAATATGTGTGGGATTTTCCATTCACAGTCTTTGTATGCGCTACCTTACGAGTATGTCTCGTGTAATGCTCTTCAACCTTTCTCACATACATATACTTTCCACCAATCTCCGGATAAGTAACAGTGTCAACAGCTTCCAAATCACCATAGACAAATGCGTTTCCAATATCAGTCCGCATACCATATTCAAACAGATCCTGTTCTTTGATCTTTACCGCTTTATTGTATTTTTCGTTTTTGTCCATCAAATGGTCTGAGATTTTACCAGAAATTATAAAGCCAATAAGTAACAGAACCGCAATGATAGATATACTTGCTAAGATTTCTCTTTTTGTGATTTCAAAGTCTCCGAAATCAAATCCGTTCCATTTCTTCATATGCTTATTCCCCGAACAGATTCTGTGGAGCATCGACAGGAGCTTCATAATCTAAATATGTATACTCCTGAACTTCATATCCAAGAATATCTAAAAAGATTCGTGTAGGGAATTTTCTCACATAACGTTTGTATATCTTTATCTGTTTGTTGTAATTACTGCGATATTCCGCAATCAGATTTTCGGTAATAGAAAGTTCATTCATCAGTTCCTTATAATTTTCATTAGATTTTAATTCCGGATAAGCCTCGCTTACAGCTGCAATCGCAGTGGTAACATTTTCAATATCTCCGGCGGAACCTCGTCCCTCTACGATAGCGGTAAGTGTGTCAGCTTCGTGTTTATCATACTGCTTTACACAATCTGCAAGATTATACACCAGATCTACACGTCTTTTTTCCTGAACTTTGATGTCTGAATCAGCTGTATTCACCTGTTCCTCCAGTGAAAAAGCTTTATTCTGTGAACTCTGCACTCCGAATACACCTAACATGACAACCGCAAAAATCCCTGCAACAATGATAAGAACTAATTTCCAATTTGATTTTTTCATTTTACTTTTCCTCCAGTTTGTTTTTAATTTTATCGAGAATATCTTCTACCGTTTTCCTTGTGTCAGGAGCCAACTTCATATACTTTGAATGTTCCTTGTACCAGTTGAATATCTCGTCCAGCTTTTCCTGAGCCCAACTGAACGCCCACCAGTCGCAGATCATTTCAATAATATAATCGTATGGCATCTCCAACACGATTTCTCCCTCTTTAGGATCGTCGTTGATTAACACCCAATACTGCCAGTGATGGGGATTTCTATGGATATGTAATAACCAGGCTTTCTGATAATTTTCTACCACTTCATAAGACCGGTTGTTTCCATAAAAATATGCATCATAAGCAGCATACTCATCTGGCTCATCTTTAGACTGATCGTGTGCAAATCCTGTTTGCCATCCAGCATTCAGCGTGTCCTTTACCACCTCAGGTAAGTTTTCACACAGCCAGTCATAACCTCTTTTTACATTTGATCGGTGCTGTGCCAGATATTGATCATACTGAAAACTCATGCTTCCGGCACCACCTTTCTCTTAGTCAGTTTATCATAAAGCTCTCTGGCTTCTTTTCCCTTAAACACGTTGATGATATCCGCATTATGTGCCGTTTTCTTCCTTCCGACAAGTAAAATCCCAGAATCTTCATCTCCATTTTCAGGAAAACTTACACTGACGATAACACTCTCAACCATTATTTTTTTGCCTCCTTCCAGTAAACTGGCTTTTCTGAATTTGCATTTGTCCCCTCAGCCAAACAATCATTGCAAGGATCGCATTTTTCATCCCGTTTTTTGTATTCGCAGGTCTCACAATATTTTTCAAAATCGACCTCTCTGTAAATATCTTCCATTGATTTCTCCTCTCAGGCCGCAAGACTTCTTTGATGCTCTATGCTTCTTGTTCTATCGTTTATGTACTTGGATTCGTTGAATGTTTTTTTCTCTTTCAGAGCCTTACTAATAGCCAAATCTATACCAGATCTCGATTTTAAATGATAATAATATAAGTCAGTAAATGGAGTATTCATTCTGTCAATCCGTCCGGCTGACTGTGCCATTATTTTGTAAGAATAATTCTGAGAAAAGAATATAATCGTATCAGTAGTAATACAGTTCCATCCTTCAGCTCCGGCATTATACTGAACCAAGTAAGCCCATGCATCGCTGGTTGGTATCGGCTGATGTTTATGTCCATTCCATTCAGCAATCTCATACCCAGCCAAAATCTGTTTTAACAATTCCAGCTCATAGTCAAAATTGTAAAATATAATTGCTTTCGGATGTTTTTCAAGAATCTCCAATAATGCGATCTGCCTGGAAGTATCAAGATTTACAATCTTTCGCCACACATAACATAAACCAGCAGCGTTAATAATCGGCTCTTTTTTAAATGGGTCCCACCGATTTTTACCAGCCATTTTATATTTTGCCACATCGTACTTGACATAAATATCTTCGTGGTGAGAAACCGTTTGACGTTTGAAATCCATATTTACAAGGACTTTATTTCTCAATCGAATTAACCGTCCAGTATTCAAATATCGGTCAACCTTCGGGAATTTACTGAATCGACTATAAATAATATGTTCTCGTGTAAATTCCGTTCGATTTTTGTAAAATCCATTAGCTATAAACACTGGAATATAATCTTGCCAAGTATCGCCCGGTGTCGCTGATAGAAGAATCCACTCATTAGATTGTGCAATTTTTAAAAAGGCTTTTACCCAGGTTCCTGATCCTATTACCCGCTGCTCATCAAATATAAAGAATGCATTCTTTATCTCTGCGTACTTTTTAATATTGTTCCACGAATCGACAACTACCTTATTGGAATATAAATTATTCTCTTTATGCGTAGACATAAGAAATGGAATCAGTTCTTCTTCCCATTCAAAAGTGTCTCTTTTTCTGGCAGTTGTGATTATGTAAAGATCTTTCGGCGGGTTGTCCATCGGAACATATTCGTTCGTACCAAGAACGCCGCCATTGCGAACATAGTAATATGCCAATGAGGTTCTGGATTTGCCGCTACCGACACCCCCACAGAGAATACAACCATTCTTCATCTGTTCCACAGCCTTTAGCTGATAATCTCGCAGCTCAACTCCAGCCATTATTCACTACCCACAAAACCATCTTCCACTTCAAACTCCAGAGAATTACCCTCTAAATTTGCTTTTGGACCAGCCATAAGCAATAAGCTAGCAACAGAACCACTTGAGAATCCCTCGCTCAAATAATGATTCCAGATACATTCCTGTACTGCTTTGGTCACACAGATTTTTCGGCAATCATAACAAGTTTTTTCGGTTATCTTTTCTCCGATTATCTTTGCAGCATTTTCGTAAAAATCGTTAAGTCCACATCTGCACTCATCCACAGAAATAGAATATCGTTTTTTCATTGGTCTTCACCCTCCAATAATTTGGTAACATTTTTGATTATCCTTCGAGTATTCCATACATCCGAAAAATAGATTGGTGTATACCAATAATTTTCCGAAGAATCATCCGGTGACATCGGATTGGTTATGGAATTACCGACTTTTATAAATCCAGCTAATCCCAAAAGTGAAAGCTGAATGTAACACATCAATGCTACAGTTTCGTCCACATCCTGACCGATCGTTAAAATATGATTCTGGTAATTTAAAGGATGTTCGCATTTCTCAAGCCTCTTTCGTACCGCATGAGCACCAGCAATCAGCGTTGCTCCAGCTCCACAACATGGATCGTTAATCGAGATATAACCTTGTTTCTCTATTTTTTCTACAACATCGTCCATAGTAATCTCTGCCATAAGCTCGCACACATGGTATGGTGTAAAGAACTGACCGTTTGAATGATTTCCCAACCCCAAATCCATAAACATTTTTCCAAGGAAATCCTGTTCTTGATTCTCATTGAGAGCCATAAGCGTATCAGCAGCCAACGCGGGAAATAGCTCTTGTTCTTCTTTGTTATAACGATGAATAATGTCTAAATATCGTTTTTCTCTGTGCTCATAATTTCCTTTATCAAATACGTTTGAAATCGCACACGCATGAAGAACAATATAATCTCTCCAAACATCCCAAGCTCTGTGAGTATATGTAAGCTTTTGAAATGATTTTAAAAATTTTCCCTCCCAGTCAATTTTTGATTCTCGTTTTTCAGATACTTTCTCTTCAACAGGCTTTTGTGGAACAGGATTATACGTTGGTTTCCATTTTGGCGGTGTTTCCTTCGTTACAAATTGTTTCGGAGGTGACGTTTTCTTTACCTTAGACGGTTTTGTTTTTCCCTTTCTTCGTTTCCAAAACATAGTTTCTCCTTTCAAAAGAAAAGAGTGCCAGCTTGTACTGACACCCTTAAATATAATTAATTGAACGGGGGCTCTTCCGGCTCCTCGTCATCACTGTATTTTTCAGCAAAGACGTCCTCTTCAATCGTAACATACATAGTCTTGAGGTATGCTTTGATTCCGGTCTTTCCATTTACTTCCCATCTGGACGGACTGATAATCAGATCGGTATTTGCAATCTCAGCGTAATCCAATGTTGATACCGCTTCTTCATCCAGTCTTGTCTTTTTATTTCTTCTGGTTACCATGTAAATCTTTGGTGGAATATTGTCGAAGCGTACCGCAACCTGAATATAATGGCGTGGTTCATCGCCTTCATCTCTTGGCTGAAGAATTCTTACGTTCCAGCCATCCTCGGAAAGTCGCTGTGCCTGGTCAGGATCATCGATAACAACACAGAAATTTCTGTTTCCGGCTCTGTTATACTTTGTTTCCTCCCCTCTGAAATTTCTAAACATAATGCGAGCATTCTCGATAATAAGTTCATTAATATTAGCACGTGCCATAATTTTGTTCTCCTCTTTTTAATTTTCTGGTTTATTCATGTAAAGTCCCATAAGGACATCTGTGATATCAAAGCCCTTCCCACATTTCATAGCTAAAGGCTTTCCATTGTCGAAATATGGACAATCATAACAGGTTTTATAAGTACCATCACCGCAAGGCATACAGTCTGCATCGTTTGCTCCAAGCTCCTCAATATATGGATCATCAGAAACAAACCACTCAAAGTCTCCATACTGTGAAATAGTTTTTACTGCCTCATCAACAAGCTTGTCATAATAAGAACGATCAATTCCATCTTCCTTGCCAAGCTCTTTAACCATTTCTGATTCCATCCAACGATAGCCTTTGGAACCGGTTGCTGCATAATACTTTCCATCTTTCTCACGCATCAGAAGCCCAGCACCATATCCATCTTTCATCGGACAGAACTGACCAACCTTTCCTACAAAGCGATAATTATGCCCCTCTGCAATCTCTGTATTTAATCGCTCGCAGGTAGATTCAAATGTAGTGTCAGAAATAAGTCCTTTTTTATAATCGTTTTCTGCCTTAGCAAATTCCTTTTCAGCTTGTGACACATCCGGCAATCCTTCATTCAGATCCAAATATAAAGAGCTGCTCACGGATTTGGTCTCACACATATCTTCAAATACGATTTCTTCTCCACTGAACAGCTTCTTAAATACATATGGAATCTGGAACTGAGTACCAGTTGCGGTCCAAGTTCCGCCTTTCTTTTTATTATCACCTGGAACATATCCGTATAATGCCAGACAGTCTTCAGCACTCTTATACTTGGCAATATAAACGGCATCATTTACAAGAGTCATTCGATCATATGTAGCTTCATGCTCAAATGTGTAACCGTATCTCTCTCCGAAATCCATAACAAACTTAATAATTTCAGGTGTTGCGTCCGGAATCTTAATTGAATCAGTTTTAATATGAGCAACCTGGAATCCTCTGTTAAGGACCTCGTTTTTAAGATCAATCATGAACAACGCTCCACGTTTAGCCACAATATTGTCAATATTTCTCGGATCTCTGAACGGATTAATAAAGGATGCAGACGTAAGACCATATACAGAGTTGATAGCAGTCTTCAAAGCGTTTGCTAAATCTTTTGAAGTCATATCACCATCGATAACCCTCTGAATATATGGAGTAAGCTTTCCATCCAGCATAGTATTTACAGTATCCCATGCTTCATGTTTAATACTCACTCGTCCTTCTACGATTTCCCTGAATGCTCTGGTGAACTTAGGTCCGAACAGTACCTCCGCAATAGCACTGTGAGGGTGCATCGATGAAACATCCAAAAGTGCAACATTTCCGTACATTCCTGGAACGCCTTGTGCGAATCCGCCTTCACCGACTAATTCTCCTCGATAAGTTGATTTTCCATGATCGAACACGTAGCCTGGAAAATATGGAAGGATACTGCTGGTATCAAATGGAATCTCGTCTTTTCCGCTATTCTGCCATCCATAATGAGGTTCTTCCATCATCTTCGGGCAGGCTTCTTTCAGAAATTCGAGACTTTCCTGATCGATACTATCAACCGGTTTTGATAAATCCCTGTAGTGGAATTCATTCTGTGGATTACGATTCTTTCCAAATATAATTCGAGTAGTCAGACTGTTGGTTGTATCGTTCACCGTCATTTCTGCCAACTCAGATAGAATCTGTCGTGCGGTCCAGTCCGCTTTCAAATATACAAATGCTGCCTCCGTTGCAATAACATCATTGTCACAATACTCCGCGACTTTCACCCACAATTCTTCCGGTACTGGTTGATCCCAAGGTAATCCAAGTTCCTGATGGTGAGTTCCGGCTTTAATAATCTGGATTTCTGATTCTGAAAAACCTTTTTTCTGAAGTGTCTTCTCCGAAAGATTCCCCATCTCAATTTCCAGTTTCTTTAAACTCTTTTTGTTTCCGGCAGATGCAAAGTCATACACGTCTGTATAGGATACGTTGTACGCTTCCCCAAAGAAACAGTTGGGACTACCGCTGATAATTCTCTGTGACAGGTTGTACAACTGTTCATTTGTGTAGCCCATAAGTCTGGCGTACAGAATATGATTATCATATCTGCGACAGTTGAAACCAACCAAACGGAACTGCATCAGTTCTTCCACTTCACTCGGTGACGGATTAATCATCCTTATGACAGGCTTTCCAATACCTTCCATTTTCCAGTTTACAAGAAACAGGTTAGGAAATACTTCGATGTCATAGAAAACAAGTTTCGATTCCTCATTTTTTACAGCTGGTGATGAATCCTCAGACTTAAACTGCATCTTGTTTACAAGTTTAATGCAATATTCCGACTGATGTGTACTGTTCGCCGCAAAAGAGAGAATTGCATTTCTCATATCAGTGACATCGTATTTCAAATCAGTCTCATGTGCATCTTCCAGTATCTTATATATAAAGTCGATACTCGGCTTAGTTCCTGGATGAATCTCTTTGTTAAGATTACGTTTTATCAGTGTTCTAAGCCCTTTCTCGCTCTTTATCGCTTCAAAATTTACCATTTTGCTATCTCCTTTCAGCGGTAAACCGGAGCTAATTTTTGCGATAGGCAGATCATTACATTTGGACAGTTTACGTCTTAATGAACTCTTGCCCGTGAACACTTTAACTTCGATATGGTCGTCATACACCCTACTTAACAACGCTGGATCTCCCGTGTAAATATAATGGAGGTGTACTCCTTGCCCTGATTTGCTAAGCTCTGCGTATGTCGGGGGCCATTTACTAGCTTCTGCGATATTCAATGCTAACGATTTATTTCCGTTTTCATCCGGAATATCAAAATCAATTACAATATGATTTTCGGGTACTTTCACATAATGAAGTTTTGTCGGATCTAAAATTGATAATTTTGATCGAACCCCATCCCATTTTTTCAAAGGCGTTTCATTGTCAGATGCATATTGTGCCAGACAGTCTGAACACTCCTTATCAAATATAGATGTTGTACAATCGTGAAGCTCCATAGGATTAAGTACTTCTTCGTTTGAGAACTTGCCCGATAAAGTTTCTTCCTCAAATTTCTCAGTCCGGAATCCAACGTAATAACTCCGAACTCTTGTCCCATCATCAAGATTGAACCGTTCCTGAAAATCACGAAAATAGTTTTTAAGTTCTTCTTTAAACACCCTCTGAGAAAACGGATAACCAACTTTTGCCTCATCACAATATGTTTTATACATTTCCCATGCAGCTTTTAATGTGGTTCCGTTTTCTTTCTTAAATACATGGTAGGAATCAATAATAAAGTTGTAGAAATCATTAGATGCCCCAAGCATGGTGATCGGAATGTAATCATCATATCGTCCGGGATTCGCCAAATATACTTCTTTACAATGATAGGCAATAGCACCTAATTCAAAATCAACCTGCTTTACTATTGTTTTGTATTCTTTAGGACTCAGCTTATTTCCAGATGGAGAAACATCAATCAGTCGTCGTATAAGACCTGATTTCGCATCTGTAATCTTGACAGGCTTATTGGTACCCATGAATAAGAAACAATTAAATCTGTTAGAATATGTAGATTTGAATTTTTCATTCACTGTCATTAACTCATGGGAAACCAAACTGTTCAATCTGGTATTATCTTCAATTCTTGATAAGTCTCCATCATGCTGAATCGCAACTAGAGGGTTGGTCTTAAATGCTTCCAACGCAAATGAATTACTAGATGATCCAAGTGCTTTTGCATCGAAAACAGAATAATATCCTTCAAAGAGCTGCTGAATAATATTGAGAATTGTTGATTTACCCGTTCCAGCAGCACCATAAAGTACCATGAATTTCTGTAACTTCTTAGACTCTCCAGATACAATAGAACCGATAGCCCATTCGATTTTTGTTCGTTCCTCTTCAGAATATAAAGTGGACATCAATTTCTCATAGGCAGACAAATCGCCAGCTTCAAGCGGATAATTCAACTTTTTGCTGGCGTAGTCCTTTTTATTGGTTTCGGTATTGGAAAATATAAGTTTATCATCAAGCATATGAAAGTTATCTCTCATCTGCTTCTGACAATATTTATGCCACGAATCTATCATTCCTGATTCTGCATCCCACATGTGCAGGATTTTTATATCGGAATTGAAACGTTGGCGATTTTCATCGGCATATCTATCCAGTTCACGATCTATGAGCTGTAATGCATCCTGCTCATCTGTAGACCACAAACCACGTTCCTCAATCCAGATAGCATAAAAATCACCACCTCGAATCATTAGATCCGAACTCTTTTTAATTATGAACTTAGGATAGATTTCGATGACGCCACGTTTGTTAGAACGTGTTGAAATCACCATAAAATCAATCATCGCATTCCTTTTCTTCTCCCTTCGGACGTTTCATCTCTTCGATTTCTTTTTCAAGTTTTCGGATTCTCACAGCCTGGTCTCTCCGATCAATTCCGGATACAATCAGATTTGCTGTGGTCACAACTGCAAAGACTGTAACCTTTCTATTAAATCCTCGCTGCTTATTTAAGATTTTTCCGACATTATACAGTCTCAAATCCGTTCTCTTGAGACTATCAAAAATATATCCCATCACTTCCATATAAGTTCCTCCTACTTCACACCATTCAGGTACCAGTTTGCCTGATACCAGATTTCCACATCTCTTAAATCGTACTTACAATTTTTTATCCTGAATAATCCACCTGCTCCGTCTCTTGCATAATCACGATCTAAGAATTTCTGAATTACATTTTTCACACGATTTCTTTCAAACATGGAATCGTCCATTCTATCCAGTTTGAGATTTGACATCATTGTCCAAAACCATTTTCCTGTTCGATTACCAACATCTGGATCTGCCATGATATGCTCCTCTAATCGGATAGAAAGTGCAATTAGCATCTCTAAAACACTACAAGGACGAACATCCAAATATTTCGTAATTTCTCGCTCATCACATCCGGTTTCATTTCCGAAACGATATCGCAAATCGATACCATCATCAAATCGATTGCCGTCCATATCAATCGTATATGTAAAATCAATGTCGTGAAGCAGGTAAAAAAGTTTTCGATAGGACATATCCTCTTCACATACCAGACGATACATCCACTCGAAATACCTATTGCTCATTTCGTCCTGCGTCATCATACCTCCATCTGATGTGGCATTCCCTTGATTACGTCAGAATATAATCGCTGATCCATAAGGATTTCATAGTCGCACTTCTTATCGTCATTTCTGACAAATACAGAATCGTCCTCATACTCTCCAAAGTGAGTCAGAGATTCAAATCCAATCGTCTCTTCCACATCTTCAATCATTTCATCATTTTCATCCGCCAGCACCTGATCTGCATAATAAGTAAGGCTAATCTGATCGTAGTCTTCATTGTCCCCAAATTGCTCAGGCGGAATTACATACGGTTTGCTCATTTTTGTATCCTCGCTGTTAATATCCGCATCAGAATATCTGGTATACCCTTCCCTGCGTAATATCTCAGCACATTCCTTAATGCTCGGTTTCTGGTTTACATGCTCTGCTTTCACACTCTCTGCGATGTTTTTTGCAGCTTTTTCAGTATTGTTCGTCTGTTCTCTTCTTGCAAAAACTTCTTTTACAGAATCAATCTCATCCTGTGCCAGCTCTTCGTATTTCTTCTTGACACAATACCAAGTTACAGTCGCTCCGGAAGCAGCACCAAGAATGAAAGCCATCAAGAATATAGTTTTACTGCTCATTACTGTCCTCTTCCTCCTCGTCTCTAATCGTCATAACTGTAAGTGCCAAACCGCCAAATAATAAGGAAGCACTCAGCAGAATGCCTCCTGTAATATGACGCTTTCTTTCAGTGTCAAGAATATAATCCATCATCGAGATAAAATTACCAAAACCATCCATCAGTGACGCTCCTTTCCGCCCATAAGGACTGCAATACCACCGAAGAAACAAATACCTGATACTGCCGAAAATGTAATAGCCATAAATGTCATAACATAGCACTCCTTCCTTAAATGCGGTCAAGAATAGGACCATCAACATTAAAGTTCATTAAAATGGCATCCTCATATCCACCATCTTCTGTTTCACGATGTGTAACCATAACACCGAAATCAACAAAGTTATCTCCATTCGGATTTCCGTCCGGATCATAAATCCAGCCAACCGTCTGACTCATCTTTGTTTTTGTAATTCCCAACATATCATATACATCACTCAGAAACAGAAATCCATCCGCAATAAGCTTATCATTCGCTAATGCCTGCTGCGATTTGAGCAGAAGCAGATTGTAATCCATATTCTCTTCATAATGTTTACAGGTTTCATCGAAGAATCGAGCATAATCATCTACTGTCGGGTTGGCGATATCAACTGTGGTTTTACTTTTCTTCTCTTTACCGGTTTCCGGATCTTTTACCGTTTCTTCGATTTTCTTTGCTTTGATGTTATAGCGAAGTTCTTTATCCACATCTTCACCGAATCTTTCCACAACTCGGTTTCTGTATTCTTTGAATGATTTATCAACTGTTGCGTAAGCTGCTGCAATAGCAACATTTCTCTTACGAAGAATATTATGAGAAGCAACAATACTTGTGATAGAAACGACACCAAGAATAGCTGCCGGTGCATATAACTTCGCCACTTTTACGCCAGCCTGTACATACACGATAGTCAGATCTTTTTTTGCATCTTCTTTTGAATATCTATCCGCTACAGATTCATCGTCCATACATTTGTGAATAGTATCGATGTTGTCCTTAGATTCTGCCAGGACAGAGCTAAGTTTAGTTGTCGCTTTGCAGGCAATAACTGTGCTGGCTACCGTTCCAACAACACCTGCTACAACTAAAATTTCAGGACTATGCTTTTTCAGCTTAACAGTCACTTTTCCAAAGGTAGACGATACCTTCTTTACAATCTCATTTTTGTTCATTCTATTTTTCTCCTCTTCTTTCAAGATAATTGATTAAATGCTGTGTGTACCACATGATTTTTTTCAAATCTTGGATACCATTCTTTTTCTTCCAACGGCAAGCATACTTCAAAATATTTCCAGTATCCGTAGCCTCAATGCCATTTAATTCAGCGGTAAACGCTTCGATAACATCTATTACTTCTAATCCGCTTTCCGACTGATAATGATCCGGATGAGATACCATTACATCATCTGATTCATACTGCTGTGGCTGTAAAACTATTTCAGTCATTCTCTTTTACCCCCTTTTAATTTAATGGTAATGCTTTCGGTAATTTGATCATGTACCCGTCTCTTACTCTCACAACAGAAGCGTTGCGAATATCCGACCAGCCATATTTATTGTCTGTATAATTTCCGGTAATCCCTACAAGATCATAGAAATCTGCCACACTGACCAAGCCATATGTAGCGATAAGTTCATCCATACGAGACAGGACATCTTCCGCTTCTCCACGATTGTCCAGAATGATATCATCATATTCATAGCCTGTTCTGGTTCGATTACTGCTTCCACTGTCTCTTCTTTCACGATCATCGTAATATTTTCGATAAGAAATCTTAGATGCAGAAGACGATTTTCCACGAGAATTGCCATTAACTCCCAAGAATGCTCTCACCGCATCAAGAATAATATCTTTTACTGCCGGAACCACGATATCTTCAAAAATATAACTCTTAACATCGTCCACATCTTCCGGAACAAACACGTTCGTAATTTTCTGAAGCCCTGATTTTTTCTTTGATTTCGCAGATCCTGAAATAATCTTCTCAACTTTCTTTTCTGCAACTGGCTCGTTTTTTCGCTCCCTCGCTTTATGAGAATTAGATTTATACTCTTCCATCGTTGTTCACCTCTTTATCATCGTTGTTCGATTCTTCAGCCTTGCTCTTGAGATATCGCTCAATGCCAGAAAGACTATTAGCAATCTTCTGTAAAGCTTTTAAAACATCAGTATCATATCTATCATGTTGTGCCATACATATCCTCCTACGCTCTTGCACTCATGGATTTGGCAATCGAGCTGTAAATGTTCTGTACATTTGCAAGGTTTGAATTATAAGATTCCAGAATATCATCCATAGATGCCTGTAATTTTTCAGCAACAGCGTCCTTTGCCTCTGCTTTTACTTCTCTTTTTAATGCTGAAATATCGATGTTCCGAAGCTCTTTTCTGATTCTCTCTTTGGCTTCAACTTCCATAGACTGATAAGTCGAACTAACAGCCTTTTCAGCAGCATCGCTGATTTTGTTATACATAGAAGTTTTTACATCAAATACAATATTGTCACATGCTGCTTTTACTTTACGCTGAACCTCAGCATCTACTTTCTCTGATACCTGCTCTTTTATCGTTTCGTTGATGAGATCTTTAGGAATATCGACTTTCCCATCTGCAATCATAGAATCTACAGACTTTCCAACAACTTCACTGACTTCTTTTAGTTTCTTGTTCGCACCGATTGCGTAACCAATTCCAAACAAACCAACCGCTACACCAGCTAATCCGATTACAGTATCAAAATCAATATTCATAACCATTCACCATTTTCACCTTTTCTGGGAGAGTAATCCTTGCTCCCGAAATACGATTATTATTTTTCTTAAACTGATAAGCCAAATTACTTCTGGCTTTCTTTTCAGATACTGCATATGTAGATCCACACCATCGACTGGCAACGCAAGTTCCAAATTCCATAACTGGACCATCATACATATACTGATTCATAGGACACCTCCCATATAAAAGCAAAAAGAAAGAGCCCTAGATTTCTCTAAGACTCCCTCTTCCTAAAACTACTTTCAATCCTTATTCCGGATCTTCTTCCTCAGTAACTTCTGTGAAATCAGCATCCACAACCTTGTCTGGATTGGAAACGCTTTTCTTCGCTGTGCGTTCATCTGCCATTTTTTTCAGTTTTGCTACTCCTGGTTCGACTACAAATTTGCAGATCAAACCGCCTGCAAGCATAGCCAATCCAATTTTAGTAGCTGTACTGAAACTGTTATTGGTAGAAGTCGCTTTAACGATTTCCTCTGTTGCTGTTTCCATAACCTCTTCGCTGTTGTTCATGATTTCATTGTTGTTTTCCATGATTTGTTTCTCCTTTCAGTTGCTTGAAATAGGTTTTCGTTTCCATAATATAACTTGTAAATTTTGCGAATCACATCAAGTTTCGATAATCATATCTAGGCGCCAGATTATACTCAATTACCAAGGAAGGTGTACCGTCCGTAGCAATCTGAGAACTGAAGTCAATATCCAAATATCCATTATCAATATTCCAGCCAAGATCGTCGCCAATTAATCTAAGAGGATCTAGTCCAATCTCGTAATAGAATTCGTTAAGAGAAATATACATTTCATTTCTCAGTCTGGCATTCATTTCGTTCTCAGCCTTTTTAATTGCATCCATGTCAGATCTAAAATATCGTCCAGATACAGAATCATAACACAATGTGTTTCCTCGTCCTGAGAGTATAACCTCTTTGTTCTCTACCGGATCTCTCTCGATGTGTTCTTTGGCAACAGCATCCCTAACCGTCTGTTCTTTCTTTTCACCGATAGTTTCGATTACTTTTTTCTGATAATCTCTGAGCGTTGACTCGGATAAAGTGTAGGCTGTAGCTAATGCTGCATTTCGTCTGGCATTTACTGAACTGGCTCCAATGAGGCAAGCTATAGACACAATACAAGTCATTCCAGCAGGAATATAACATTTCCATGTAACTTTAATAAGATCTACCGGCTCCAAACGATAAATCTCATTACATACGGATGAACCAGACTTTTTTGCTTCTTTCAAATTTTCATAATTCAAGCGTTTTTTTTCATTTTCAATTAATTCCAGTGCTTTCGGTGTAGCTCTTACTGCCATTACAGTTGTTGTTACCATTCCGGTAATTCCGATGCCCATTAAAATTTCAGGACTGTGTTTCACAGTGGCAATTTTTACACTATTGAAAACTTTTATTAAATTGGGTTTTTGCATTTCTCAGTTTCCTCCATATTTTACTAAACCGCCCACAAGGGGCGGCAATTTATTTAACCAATCGGAATTCCGGACGAACCCCACTAGAGTTCGAAGCGGTGTGGTAATTCGCATTACCGTTGCCGGCCACACCGGCAAAGCGAGCCAAAGAATACTCTTTCTTCACTGCATTACGAAGCCATCCCCATTCGCATTCGTTATTGAGATATGCCACTCTGTTTTTTCTCAGTTTCATAAGCGAAAGCTGCTCATCGCCATCAGCCTCGAAATGCTCTTTATCCCATTCATCATCCCAACCAATAACCTGTCCGACCGTAGGGATCGTCAGTTCCACGAGTCTTGCTTTTAACTCCACAGGAAATTTATTAAACAGTTCACCTTCAATCCACTTTTTCAGATCAGATTCTTCGTAACCACCGGCGTTAGTGTTACTTTCGTTCATAGGTCTTTCGGTGATATAGTCATCAAAGATAAAGAGAACACTTTCACCCGTAACTTCATGAGCTGTTGCTTCAAATTTTCCAAGATCTTTCAAATCAACAGTAATCTTATCTCCTACTTTCATGCTTGATAAATCAAATTCTGGTTTCGGAACACCGAATGTCATATTAAGTAACTCTTTGAACATTTCATCGGCACTCTGCCAGTGATACCGACCAGATCGTTTCGCTGTACCATCAGGCGTTGTATATTTCTTTGCAAGCTCTTTAATTTCTGTTCTCTCGGCAACCTCATCAAGTTTAATCATTGCGGCATCATATTCAGATGCTGTTACCATGTAAGATGTTGCTCGTCCCAGCTCTTCAAGTGTTGCTTCATTATTAAGCATTCTGCGAATAAGCTGTGCTGCTGCCAAAGTTTCTAATCTTGTTGTTTTTCTGTTTTCGTTCATTGTTGTTTCCCCTTTCAGAAATATAAAATTTTTATTATGTAACTACGCAATTAGCAGGTTAATAATCCATTCAGCTAAATCTTTTCCGCTGTTGAAAACAAGACTTGTATCTGGATTAATTTTTGAATACTCGTCCATTTGATCTCGAAATTCCTCGATAATCAGTAATGGCGGTGTTATCGGATTTTTTCTAAGACGGTCCAGCAATTCCCTTGCCGCCCATCTCGAATAGCTCTCCTGCTCTAAGCTATATCCATATTGATAAGTTACTTCTTTCAGCAATTTATCAAGGCAATATTGGATGATATAAATGGCTCTGTCGGTTGGTGACTCCATACTTTACCCAAAAGAAAAACGAAAAGAGTCCGTATCAGGACTCCTCCGCTTCTTCTTTCTTGGCAAGTGCTTCATTCACCTTAGCCTCAATTTTTTCATCCATTTTCTGTTCATCAACCCAATCGGTTAAAAGATTTACTCCAATACCGATTATTGTTGCTGCCATTCCAATAGCCTTAATCATTTTACTGTTCATGTCGTCACTCTCCTTTCATAATAGCAGTTGTATTTTTTGCGAATGATTACTCCTCCATTACTTCTGGCAACCAGTCCATATCAATAACACAAACTTCAAGACCATCCTCCAGCACTGTTTTGTAATGATCGAAATCAATCCACGATAATCCAGCCAATTTCATCGCCACCAGATATAGGTTCTATACCTAGGAATTCGTAAAAATCATTTACTGATCGGTACCCACCGATTGCAAAGTCACGATTCAAATAATATTCAGCCTGAATAACTCTGTTGATAGAACTCTCAAAATATCGTTTTGAAAATGAATCATAAAACAATCGATTATCTTCTGGATCATGTTCACCAAAATCAAGCGAACTTCCTCCAAGAAGTCCTGTGGATGCAATATACATATCGTCAGCTTTTTCTACCGCAATAGCTTCCATGATTTTTCTGTGAGCATCTTCTCCATACAGTTCTTTCAGCTTATCCTTATAATCCTGGTAAGCATCATTGAGTAATGCATAGGCACTTGTGATTGCTGCCTGCTGATGTTTATTTAAAATATTGGCACCAAATATGCAGATCATAGTTGCTGCTCCCATAACTACTGATGGAACATAATAAATCCATGCAGATTGAAACGCCTCCAGTTTTGTATATGCATCCGGATCATTATGGGCCTTTCTACTGTCTGCTCTGATTTTTCTAAGTGCTTTCGGTGTAGCTTTTACAGCAAGTACAGATGTTCCAACTACTCCAGCGGCACCAGCACATGATAAAACAGTTGGTGAAAATTTCTTTAATTTTCTGACATTCACTCTCTTCATTACTTCTCCTTTCATTCCATAGCACGCAATACTTCTAGGACGTTTGATGAAACATGATCCGCCACAACAAACATTAAATTGTTATTTGGATTAATTTGCGAATACTCAGCCATTTTCCTCTGAAATTCCGCAGTGATCCGAATAAACTCTTTGATTGATCCCGTTTTTCTGGGGTAAAGTTTTTCTGAAATATAAGATTTCAATTCTTCCATCGCCCACATAGAATAACTGGCTCTCTCAAATTCTCTGTTTTGTATGGACCATGACGGAAACCACACGTCCATCTGAAATGTGTCATAAAGCATCAGGGATAATTCTTCAATAGACATTCATTTACCAATTCTCCTTTCATTTTTCAGCAAAAATAAAAAAGAAATAGTGAGGATTCGGACCTCCATCTCCAGTGCGGTTATTGACTGGTGCTCTACCATTGAGCTATTCTTTCTCTCATAATAGCCTTTGTAAATTTTGCGAAGAAAAAGAAAAGAGGCGTTGTCCACGCCCCTCTCGGTTAGTTCAAACCGATACTCTTCAGAATTTTAATAAGCTCGTCTTTTTCAAGTTCTGCATCAACATCCACATGAAGATGTGTCCTTCCATCGTTGATCGTGGTGGCAATTTCATTCACCTGAATATCCACGTTATATCCAGATTTCTTATGTACCACCATCTTCAACGCTTTGGAAATAATTCCTCTTGTGAATTTCGATACTATTCTCATTTCGTCCATGCTCCTTTTCTCCTTTCAAAAGCTATCGTTTCTCATAATAGGAGCTGTAAAATTGGCGAAAATGGGCTTAAATTTCTCTTCGATCAAAACAAGTTTCCCATCTCTGTCGCTGTATAGGCTTCATTTTCAAAGCCCACATGATTTGCCTAATCGTTACTGTAGGATACAAACCGTCCGTACACTTTCCAGATCGACTGTCAAAATATTTCTTGAATCCTGGATGAAGATACAAAGCGTCCGTCAGCCATGCGTCAACTTCTCCCCACCAGGTAGTCTTCGTATGTGGATTAAATCTCTGTTGTATAACTGCCAGACCATTTTGTCCGATTCTAAATAAAGTACACTGATCATATACTGGATGATTACAAATATATGTTTCTCCGTACATAGACCTGTAAATTTCTGGCTTTTGATAATGATACCGCATCTATTTCTCCTGCACAAAAAGAAAAGAGCCTTAGATTTCTCTAAGACCCTTCTCCTTTTAGCTTATGTTTTTAATCGTCAGATTCGCCAAGTAACTCTTCTCTGGTTGGATATAAATTTTCGTATTTTTCATCTCCTTCACAGCCATATTCCTCTAAATCTACGCTGTGACCACAGTGGGGGCATACCAATGTCTCTTCCCACTCATCTTCAAATTCCATTAATTTTCCGCATTCAGAGCAGATATACTCTCCATCTTCCATTGCCTTTCTCTGTTTCTCATTAAAAAAACTCATAGCTAAATATCTCCTTTCAAAATTGTTTAGCCATATACCTTGCCATAAGTATACAAACTAAAGTTTATTTGTACAAGAGATAAAGCTTTATTCTCTCATAATAGCCCTTGTAAATTTCACGCAAAAAGAAAAGGAGATGCATTTATGTTCACATCCCCTAAGTTCCCTTTACCATTCAGCTATTATCATCCTGCATGATTTGCAGAAATATACCGACAATTTTATGTCGGCTTTAATATCCTGATCTAAATGATACTCAAATGTAGCTGTACGGTTGTTCTTGTTAGTGATCATCATACTCTGAATTGATGGCTCTCCACCATCCTCACAGTTATTATCCATAACAGTCACCAGTCGCTTCTTCAAGTATTCATTTTCGATGAATATCACCGTAAACTGCCATAACACTTGTCCTTTTTCTCCGCAAGGTATGCTGATAGTTGTCTGATCTGTGTTTCTGGGTACTTCAATATAGATTTTTCCCATGTAAATCATCTCCTTTCATAGTAGCCCATGTATTTTTTACGGAAAAACGAAGAGGACTTGTTTTGTTCGTCCTCAACGTTTGGAATACCATTTTATTTCTTAGTAGGTCTGAAACGGTTGATTAAACCTCTGAATACCTGTGATGAAATTGTTCCAGTTTCTTCAAATCTGAATCCTTTATTCATCCAGATGCCATAGAATATCAACGGTAAGATAAGTTCAGCTCCAGCTATACCAGCTCTGAAATATCGATCTTTAACCTGTTCTGCAATCTGCTGACGCTTAATTTCCTCTTCCCGTTCTTTTGCTTCATTATCAGCAATACGAGAATTGTATTTTTCGTCTGCATCCCACATACTCTTGTTCTCTTCGATTCTCAGCTTGTAAAGCTGTGTCAAATCATCGATCGCCGCAGATTTTTCTTTGCTTCCGGCTTCCAGTCCAGATAATGCCTGAATCTGTTTTGCAATTTCCTCGCTCAATAATTCCTCAATGTTTCTGTCATCCATTTCGTTTTCTCCTTTCAGATAAATTATTGTTTCATTCCATAATAGGGCTTGCTATTTCTGCGAAATATAATTTTTCAGGTCTACCCGGAGAGAAACATATTTTTTCTTATAGATTTCGTCTGCTCCACCAGGACTTAATTCAAGGAATAAATAAGGTCCACTGTCCGGATCAGACTGATCTACTCTAAGAGAGCCTATTGGTTCGTCTCGAAATGCAAATTTTCCTATAAGTAGTCCTATTAAAATACCAATAGCCAATACAATGAGTAGTACCATACGACACCTCCTTTCAAATTGTTTTTCAAAAAGTTTCCACCCGGCAATTTTTCAGATATCAAAATAACATCTTTTCCGGTAACCTCCATCCTGTTTCTAATCTAGGATAAAAAGAAAGAGCCCTTGTTAGGACTCCTCTTCTGAAGGAAATGCATATCGTATATCTGATTCCATATCTGGTAATACGACTTCAATCACGCCATTTGATTTAGGATGAAGTTTAAATTCAAATCGTGACACTGAAACACTTCTCCAACCGGCGATAAATGATTCTTTCGTTACTGGAATACCCAATGCCTCATATACATCTCGTAATAATAAGCACCCATATGTTCGTAACCAATCGTTTAGCCGGCATTCATAAGCCGCCAGTGTTAATCCATTAATAAGTTCATTCTTTTCCCATCTCGGTGATCTTTCATCAAATATTATAGTTTTCTTCATAAAATATCACTCCTTTCATAACGCACCATGTAAATTTTGCGAATCATCCCCTCTCTTTGTTCAGCAACCAGAAGAAGCGTCTGTACAATTCGTAATAAGTATCTTTGCAACAGGGGATTCCTAATCTAGCTTTGAGAATGTCATATGACCATCCCTCAGTTACACCGTTCAGAATATAAATGCCAAGAGTTTCATCAGTACGATTGGCAGTTCCTTCAAGCATTTTTATACGATCTGAATAATACACTTTCGCCATACCAATTTTTGCAGTCGGATCTCCCAATGTACTCTTTACCACCATAGTAGTAAAATCCGTAGAATGACCAGACAGACCATCCAATGATTGATAAATTTTCTTCCAAATGGGATACTGAAGACAGAAATGTTTCAGTTCATAGTAACGATGTTTTTCAATCCAGTAAGGATTCTTTTCAGATAATTCTGCTCTTATTGTTGTCGCCATAATAGTTGTTCCTCCTTCTGGATTCTATTCTAGGTTAGAAATCCTTTCCGGTAAAAACAACCTCGGTGACGATATTTAGACAAAAAAATAGAAGCCTACGTTTCCGTAGACCTCCATCGGTAGTATTCGTGTTATGAATTTTCGAGTTGTTTTACAACTTTTCTTGTCATGGATGCATATTCTTCAGGATAAACATTTGCTATCCAGCACTGGCAATCCGTAATCCCCTTTTGATAAATACATTTTCCAATAAGTATTGATCCAAGGACTATGGAGCCAACACCACCTACAATCCTTACAATTTGCTTCCTGGCAAGTTTAGCGTTGATTCTTTTTAATTCTTCCATTTTTAACACGCTCCTTTCTCATAAAAGAAGCTGTAAATCCTGCGAACTCTTCCAACGAATCATTGTCATCTCGCATGGATAATCTTCATATCCCAAAGTTTCGCAAGTAATTATTCCCTCCAAAACGCCTTTAATGATTTCTGAATCATATTGCTTATAAGGGATAATATAATTTGGTAATTTTCTATGTATTTCACAGCAGTAACGACATTGAAGTCGTTCGACCCGTATTTTTCTTGTTTCTCGATTTTTAGTACGTATGAGTCTGGTAACGCTGTCATAATGTTTCAACCGATTTCCGCATTTGGAACAATATAACTCTTTTTTCATACGTCTTCCTACTTTTTCTATAATGTTGCATTCATTAAAATTACACTGTGCATTCGGGGCAAATTAATTAGTAAATAATTAGCAAAACCCAAAAATCATTAACTTCAACACCTTGAAAGTATTGATTTTACAGGATTCCTGAGAAATGATAACAATAATAATCTATAATCCCAATCATATGCTGTCCCCTTTTTTCCTAAGATATGTCGATTATACTCCAAAAAAAGGCAGATGCAAAGGGATTTCTTTACATCTGCCGATTTTCGTCTTAATTCACACTCTTTGTGTCCAGGGTAAACCAGAATTCGACACCATTGTCATAATTGCAAACACCATATTCCTGGTGATGACTTTCCATGATCGCTTTCACAATGGAAAGGCCGATTCCGCTTCCACCATATTCTCTGGTTCTTGCCTTATCCACCTTATAGAATTTTTTCCAGAGGTTGGGAATGTCTGCCTCCGGGATCGGAGCGCCTGTATTGAAAACAGTGATCCTTACCTGGTTTCCTTCCGGAATCACACAGATCTCAATCTCTTTTTCTCCCTCCAGATGGTTCAGGGCATTACTGGTATAGTTGGTGACCACCTCTTCGATCTTGAATTCGTCTGCCCACACATATACCGGTTCCGGCGCCTGGAAAGAAACCTTTGCTTCTTTTTGCTGAATCATGATATCCATGGACTGGAGAACACCCCGGATCAGACTGACTATATCAAACCGTTCCATTGCCAGTTCATCCCTTCCCTCCTCCAGATGGTTCAGGGTCAGGAGATTTCTCACCAGCTTATTCATCTTGGCAGCCTCATCCATGATCACATCACAGTAAAACTCTCTGCTCTCCGGGTCATCTGATATATTTTCTTTCAGTCCCTCTGCGTATCCCTGTACAAGAGCGATCGGTGTTTTCAGTTCATGAGAAACATTATTCAAAAACTCCTGCCGCTGCTGATCGATCCGGATCTTACTTTCAATATCCTTCTGCAGCTGGTTATTCGCAGCCTTTAATTCCGAAATTGTTTTTTCCAGTTCCTCAGACATACGGTTGAAATTTTCTCCCAGTTCATCGATTTCGTTTCCTGCCTGGCTTCTGTATTTAGCCTCAAAATCCAGGCTGCTCATCCTTCTGGAAAGTACGGTCAGTTCACTGATCGGATTTGTGATCCGACGGGTGATCACCCAGAGAACCAGAGCGCTGACTGTAATAATAAAAATACCCACTACAAAATAAAAGCTGTTGGATATCGAAACGCTTTCGCGGATGCTTTCCAGCGGAGTCCGGATCAAAAAGAAATATCCATTATCCAGATTTCCCCAGCTTTCCAGATAATCCATACCTGCAAACCGGTCATTAACCTGCTGGATCACATAGCTGTCTGTTTCTTCCAGAACCTTACACTTCATATGTTTTTTATCCAGATCATAGGCATATCCGATCAGTCTTGCCTGAAGCATTCCTTCATTTCCGCCTATGGAAGCTACTTTTTGTCCATCAGCCGTAATGATCATCCAGGAAAGGTTATTCTCCGAGCACTCTCTTCTTAATTCATCTGAGATTTCTGCTGTCCGGTTTCCTTCCTCATCGGTGACCGGCTCCAATTGCTGCAGGTTATTCACCGCACTTTTTAAAACTTCCGTTTTTTTCGTTATATAGTAGTGTTCCAAAAACAGCATATTGATAAGAGTAATCGAGCAGATGGAAAGCACCAGCAGCCCTATAAAGAGAACCTCCAGCTGTCTTTTTAAGGGATGAAACTTTCTCTTTTTCTCTTTCTTTTTTAAAGAAGGCTGCTTCATGACGGCTCTACCTCAAATTTATATCCCATGCCCCATACCGTTTTAATATATTCTCCCTTGTCTCCCATTTTGCTTCTCAGCTTCTTTACATGGGTGTCGATCGTCCGGGCATCTCCGAAATAATCATAATTCCATACAGAATTCAGGATTTTTTCTCTGGAAAGTGCAATTCCTTCATTTTCCAGGAAATACGTAAGCAGTTCAAATTCCTTAAAGCTCAATTCCATCGTTTCCCCGTCTACAGAAGCCTGATGAGCCGCTTTATCGATCACAATGCCTCCTGCAGAAAGAATATTCTCTGCAGCATCCTGTCCGGTTCTTCTTAAGATCGCCTCCACTCTGGCAACCAGGATCTTCGGGCTGAAAGGCTTGGAAATATATTCATCCACTCCGAGATCAAATCCCAGAAGTTCATCTCTCTCGTCGCCTCTTGCTGTCAGCATGATGATCGGAACCTTGGAATTTTTGCGAACTTCACGGCATACCTCCCAACCATCCATTTTTGGCATCATCACGTCCAGAATGATCAGTGCAATATCTTTTTCTTTATAAAAAATATCCATAGCTTCTTCGCCATCTCCCGCTTCCAGTACCTGAAAATTTTTCTTGGTCAGGAAGTCCTTTACCAGCTTTCTCATACGGCTTTCATCATCTACGACAAGTATTTTCAGGGCATCCATATCCATACCTCCTGTTTTTCTATATAATCATGATAAGTGAATGCGCACAGCACTCCTTATACTTCTTTCTATATTCCTTTTTATCGTATCAAAAATTTATGTTAGATTTGTGAACGAAAAAGAATTAAAAAAAAATTATTTTTTTGAATCCTTTTCTCCCCTCCAGACGTCTAATAGATAGAAACACAAAAACACAGGCGCTTACAGCACCCCAGACATTGACCGGTCCATTTACCAAAGGGAGGAACCATATGACAGAGCATTTACTGCGAAAGGCAAAAAAGGGAGATGCCGATGCCTTCTGCAGTCTCATGGATATGCAGACGCAGAGCATGTACAAAATCGCACGCTCTTATCTGAAAAATGACGAAGACGCTGCAGATGCTATACAGGATACTATTTTATCCTGCTATGAAAATCTTCCAAATCTGAAAAACAACAAATATTTCAAAACCTGGCTTACCAGGATCCTGATCAACAAGTGCAAGGATATCCTTCACCGTAAGAAGCTGACCCTGTATACCGATCAGCTTCCGGACACACCTTTTTATGAAGAAGATTTTGAAACCAGTGAATGGAACCAGTTTCTGGCTCCCCTGGATGAAAAATACCGGAGCATCCTTCTTCTTTATTATATGGAAGGCTTCAACACCACCGATATCAGCCAGATCCTGAATATGAAAGAAAGCACCGTAAAAACCCGTTTGCAGAGAGGCCGGCGCATACTTGCCCAGGCTTATCAGTACCATATCAAGGAGGAACACGCATGATGACATTTGATAACAATGAAAAAAAATTAAAAGAAGAGCTGAATAAAGACGTGGAGATCCCTGTGATCGTCCATGAAAAAATAAACCGTGCCTACCGCATGATCGAAGATCACACCGTTGTCCAGAAAACACCTCAGAAGGATCCTTACCGATGGATGAAAACCGGCGCAAAAATCGCCGGAGGCATGGCTGCCGCAATGGCTGTGGGATTTGTCTTCTGTGCCGCCAATCCGGTTATGGCAAGAGAGCTTCCCCTGGTAGGTGGACTCTTTGAACAGCTCCAGGAAAACGTAAGCTTCTTTGGAAACTTTGCAGATAAAGCCACTGTCCTCGAAGAACCGTCACAGCAGGCTGCAGACTCCTCTGACTCTCAGACAGCCGCACCGGAAGAAAACTCCGCGCCGTCTGAATCAGTTTACACCAAAACAGCAGACGGACTTACCATTACTTTTTCTGAAATTTATGCCAACGATCAGGCTGTTTATCTTTCCATGCAGGCAGTCAGTGAAGAGCCATTCCCTGAAACCATGATGGATCAGGAAGACCAGCCTGTGATCTCCATGATCACAGATGTCAGCTACAGCTTCCTGGAAGAAGATCAGGCAGAACTGAATCCCGGTACCCAGTATATGAATCCGGAAGGAAAATTTCTGGACGACCACACCTATGCCTGTATTCTCCGTTTAAACACCAAACTTGAGGATACCACCGAATATCAGGAAAAATATGACGAAATGGTAGAGGCTGTTCTGGATGAAATGGGAATTACCCACGAAGATCTGAATGGCGAAACAGAAGAAGGCTATGCACTTCTGGAAGAGTTTAACGACAAAGTCAGCGCTCAGGCCGGTTCTCTCTCCTCTCAGTATATCAAAGCGATCACCGTCCCGGAAGTCTATGAACTCCATCTGTCTATCAGTGAATTTACCGGTACAAAAGCAGAACCGGAATACTGGGACAGCGGCTATTCCCAAGAAGAACTGGAAAATATGTCTGACGAAGAATTCCGTGAAGTCATGAATCAGGTTCCTGCAGAATACAGCCAGCATCCCAATGAGCACGAAAATTACTGGTTTGAAGGGGACTGGAGCTTCGACATTCCTGTTACCGTTGATAATTCCCTGACAGAAACCATTGAGATCAACGAAACAAATGACGATGGCATCGGACTGGCTTCCATAGTAAAAACTCCTTATGAACTCACCGTCAATCCACTTTACAAAGAAGGCTCCGATTCCGACTGCTTTGTTGTCGCTCTTGATGCTGACGGAAACATGATGCCTTACAACGATTCTGACGGCAGCGTAAACAACTATGCCATCCAGGATCGAAACGTATCCTCCATTGACGTTTATCTGGTTGATTATATCCAGTATATGGATGACCTGAAGGTCCGTTACTATAACGAAGAGCTGGAAAACGAGGAGTGGAAGGCTCTTTTGGATGAAAATGCCAGATACCATAAGACCGTGGTACTTAAACAGTAAACCATTCTTGTTTGTGGGAAAGGACGGAACATTCATTTTTGCCTGTAAATGACATGCAGGATCAGAGAAATCTGTCACAGAAACTGGTTCGGGATTTGGAAAGTTCTATGCTTCTGCTTCTTTGCAAAATACACTTCCCCGAATACCGAACTCGTCTGCGACTCAGACAGCAGTATCCGGGGAAGTAAAGCAAAGTCGCAGAAGACAAGTACTTTTGACCAAATCCCTCAAGGTTTCTGAATCAGATTGCTCTGATCCTGCATTGTATTTTCCAGACAGCAAATTGATATTCCTGCAGTTTTTTTGTTTCTGGGCAGGGCAATCGCAGAGAGCAGAATAACTAGCCAGCCTGCGGCTGGCAACCGGCCAGAGGCCGGAAGTTACCGAAAGGTTTTCTGTTTGGCTGTTGCCCATATTCAGATGCAAAGAGAAAAAGCCAGATCATGGTGCCTTGCAAGGCTTCCGTCGGTAAGCCTGTGTTAGCTGCTGCCACCGAGCACGCTGCCTGAGCCGTCAGGCGAGTTCGTGCGAATGGCAGCAAATCAGCGCACAGGTTTACCAGGAAACGCAGCATAGCACTATGATCTGCCTTTTTTTCATATGCATCGTCTGTGGGGAATAAAAAACAAAATCCACCAGTTCCCACAATCAGGACATCTGATAGTAATGGGCATAAATTCCATTTCTGGCAAGGAGTTCCTCATGGGTTCCTCTTTCTGCAATCCCGTTATCTGCCACGACCAGAATCTCATCCGCATTTCGGATGGTGGAAAGCCGGTGCGCTATGGTGATGGTCGTTCTGTTTTTTGAAAGCTCTTCCAGGCTTTTCTGAATCCAGCGCTCGCTTTCGTTATCCAAAGCACTGGTAGCTTCATCCAGGATCAGGATCGGAGGATTTTTCAGAAATACTCTGGCAATGGAGATCCTTTGCTTCTGTCCGCCGGAAAGACGGGTTCCACGTTCTCCTACAAAAGTATCGTACCCATCCGGAAGAGACAGGATGAAATCGTGGATATTTGCTTTTTTTGCAGCATCAATGATTTCTTCCATAGAGGCGGAAGGTTTTCCATAGGCAATGTTTTCTTTGATGCTTCCTCCAAAAAGATAAATATCCTGCTGTACAAGACCGATCTGATTTCTCAGACTTTCCAGTGTCAGTTTTCTTACATCCTGACCATCCACAGTGATCCTGCCTCCTGTAGCATCATAAAATCTTGGAAGCAGGGAGCAGATTGTTGTTTTTCCACTTCCGGACGGGCCTACCAATGCAATCGATTTTCCGGCCGGAATCTTAAAGGAAATGTGATCCAGCACCGGAGTCTCGTCATCACTGTAATGGAAGGATACGTCTTCGTAGGAAACCTCTCCTTTTACATTTTTCAACGGCTCTGCATCCGGTGCATTTACGATCTCCGGTTCTGTTTCCATTACTTCGAGGAAACGGCGGAAACCGGAAAATCCCTTCTGCATCATCTCGATCAGTTCCACCAGTATCTGGATCGGGCTTACAAATATTCCGATATAGAGCGCATACATGGCAAGATCTCCGGCATTCATTTTCCCTCTGGCGATCAGCCAGCCTCCAAATACCAGAGTAACCAGATACATCATTCCCTGAAAGAATCGGTTCCAGCCCATAAAATTACCCATACAGCTGTAATTTGCATTTTTAGAGCGAAGAAAAGCATGATTGCTTTTTCCAAATTTCTCACGCTCTACATTTTCATTGGCAAAGGACTGCACCACACGGATTCCTGCCAGTGTATCCTGCAGACTGGAATTCACATCCCCGATCTTCCTGCGGTTATCCATAAAGGTTTCCTGCATTCTTTTATTCTGTTTCATGGAAAACAGCAGCATCACAAAAACAAGGAGCAGAAGCGGGATTGCAAGTCTCCAGTTGATCAGAAACAAAAATACAAAAGATCCCACGATTTTAATGAGGGAAATAAAAAGATTCTCCGGACCATGGTGTGCAAATTCCGAAATATCAAAAAGATCCGATACCAGTTTGCTCATCATCTGACCGGAATTATTCTGATCGTAATAGGAAAAGGACAGCTTTTCATAGTGGTCAAACAGCTGCCGGCGCATATCCCGTTCCATTTTTGCCCCCATCATGTGTCCCTGATAGCCAACATAGTAGACACAGAAGCTCTGGATCAGATACATGGCAAGAAGCGCGGCTCCAATAGGAAGAAGAGCTTTCAGGATTCTGGAAGGTTCTTCCGTAAAAATTGTTGCTGTCAGTATTCTCAGTATCTGAGGAAATGCGAGATCCACCATACTGATGATTGCCGCGCAAAAAAGATCCAGAAAAAACACTGTCTTATAAGGTCCGTAATAACGGATAAATTTTTTCAGCGTGTACATCATTCTTTCTCATCCTTTCGCAATATTCCTCTGCTATTATAGACTCTATTTTTCCCAAATACAATGCTGTAACTTCTCTTTTTCTCTCTATTCCGCCGGAAAACGTATCCCCACATCATAAGTTCCTGTTTCACGTCTGAGAAATTCCATATTTCCTCCATGAGCCCGTGCAATCTGCCGTGCAAGCCGAAGTCCCATAATATGGATCTTTTCTGTCTGTGTATCCATGTTTTCTACTACAACCTGCGGAATTCCCGTTCCGGAATCTGTTATACAAAAGCATGCCATTCCGTCCTTTTCATAAAGACGGATCCTGATCTGACATCCCTGGGGATTATGGCGCACACTGTTCCCGATCAGATTGCGGAGCGCACGTTTGACCAGATTTCCATCTGCAAAAACAACTGCTTTTTCCATTTCCGGAGAAATATCCAGTTCCACCTCTGTCTGCCCGTTTTCGCTTTCCAGTTCTTCATTGTAAAGATCTGCCGTACATTCTCTTAACAGCAGCGCCGGAGAACACTTTTCAAGATGCAGCGGCTGCGCATCATAGGCAAGCTTCGAAGTAAGATTCAGATCCGAAACCAGCTGACTGATCAACTGGCTTTGCCTGCATATGGTATCCGTGATTCTTTTTTCCTCTTCTGTCAGATTTGAACTCTTTGCCAGCCTGTCTGTATATCCTACGATCAGAGCCAGAGGAGTACGGATATCGTGAGAAACTCCGGAAATCCATTCGGTTCTGGCCTGATCCCTTTTATTCAGCCGCTGTTTCTGTTCCTGAAGGATTTCTGATGTATGATTGATCTGAAGTGCCAGATCACGGGTCATGCCTTTTTCTTTCAGCCGTACCGGCTCCTGTCTGGACAGTTTTTCCACACCCGTTCCCAGCGGCTTTAATGCCAGATAAAAACGATATCCAAGAAGGAAGACAAAAAACAGAATCACCACAGCATTGACCAGAAAGATTATTTTCAGGTACTGGGGAATCACAGCGATATCATTCAAAGGAAAAATTTCGCTGTATCTGGCAAAAAAATCCGGATCCAGTCCCACTACAAGAAGAAGCTTTCCTGTATCCCACACTGCTACAGGATAATCATTGAGATACCATCTGCTGAATTTTGCCACCTCTGCATTACTGTAGGAACGGTCAAAATGAGCAGGTAATCTCCACTCCCAGACTACCTGTCCGTTATTATCAAGTCCCATACACCATTGAAGATCCGAATCATTCAGTTCCTGAATCCCCTTGTCTCCCAGTTTCCATTCTCCATTTTCCCAAAAAAGTGCATCGCTGATCGCTTCCAGTGTACTTCTTCGGAAATCCTGTCTCCTGGACACCTGCATTTTTTGATATCCCAGGGAAAAAAAAGCAATCATATTACTGAGCAGGATCACGCAGATGATGGCTCCTGCTGTAAAAGAATAGCGTCTGATGATCCGAAAGAGGCTTCTCATACACGCCCTCCCCGGTCAGCTGCCAGCCGATACCCCAGTCCCCGGGCGGTCAGAAGCCACTGGGGATGGGAGGGATCCTCTTCAATTTTTTCTCTTAAATGCCGGATATGAACCATAAGCGTATTCTCATATCCGTAATATCCATCTCCCCAGGCGGCATTGCACAACGCGTCAAAGGTGACGATCCTGCCTCTGTTCTCATTGAGTTTTTTCAAAAGGATCAGCTCCTTGGCTGTAAAAGGAGTCTCTTCTCCCCTGTACCGGACAATCCCGTAATCAAAAAGAATCTCATGGTTTCCCAGACATAAACAGTTCTCCTCGTTCTTATCCGGCTCTTCCTGTCGATAGCTTCTTTTCAAAATGGCACCCACTCTCAGCACCAGCTCCGGAGGAAGAAACGGCTTGGTAATATAGTCGTCCGCCCCCAGTCCCAGCCCGAAAAGCCGATCCCTGTCTTCGTCTTTTGCAGAAAGAAATAAAATAGGAATATCCGACTGCTCTCTCATTCTCTGGAACAAACGAAATCCGTCCCCGTCCGGAAGCATCACATCCAGAACTGCCATATCCGGTTTTTCTCTCTGAAACACTTCCAGCGCTTCACGGACGCTTCCTGCCTTTACTATATTTTTATAACCGCCCTGCTTCAGAATATCTGCGATCATTTCTACCAATTCCCGATTATCATCCACCAACAGGATCTTACGTTCATATAATTCCATAAAAACCTCCCGATTTTATGTTTCCGATTTCTTTTCCTATTATAATTTATTTTTTATCTCATTCCAACTGCTGCCGAAAAAGTTAAGGTAAAAATAAGGTTCAGTTAAGCCTCACCTAAGCCTGATCTTTTATACTTGTTTCAGATCAGAAAAAAACTCAAGGAGGTATTTGATATGGGACCTGTGATTGTTACAGATTCTCTCACAAAAAAATATAAAGCAAAAGCCGTGGTAGATCAGCTTGATCTCCGTGTACCGGGAGGAAGTATTTATGGCTTTCTCGGTCCTAACGGCGCCGGAAAATCCACCACACTGAAAATGCTTCTTGGCTTGGTCAGACCTACCGAAGGACACATTCAGATTCTGGGAAAAGATCTGGATTCCCGAAATCGCTTAAATATCCTTTCCGAAACAGGCTCACTGATCGAAGCGCCTGCCTATTATGGACATTTAAGCGGAAAAGAGAATCTTCAGATTGTCTGTACTTTAAAAAATGTACCGGAAAAGGAAATCCAGAGAGTGCTTCATGTTGTCCGTATGGAGGGACAGCAGAACAAAAAAGTCAGCCAGTATTCCCTTGGCATGAAGCAGCGGCTTGGACTTGCCGCTGCCCTTCTTGGAAATCCCAAGCTTCTTCTGCTGGACGAACCTACAAACGGGCTGGATCCTGCCGGAATTCAGGAAATGCGTGAGCTGATCTGTTCTCTTCCTGCAGCTTTCGGAATCACCGTACTGATTTCCAGCCATCTTCTTTCTGAAATGGATCAGATGGCCACCCATGTAGGAATCATCAATCAGGGACAGCTGATTTTTCAGGACAGCTTAAGTGTCCTGCACGAACACAGCCGGGGGCGTCTTTACCTGCACACCTCAGATGATCAGACAGCTCTCCTGGTGCTGAAAAATTCCGGTATTCCTGCTCAATGGAGAGACGGACGTCTCAGCCTGAAACTGATGGAAGACAGTAAGGTCATGCATGCAGCAGCGCTTCTGGTAAATTCCGGAATCGGGATTCTGCGTCTGGAAGAACAGCAGATGAGCCTGGAGGACATCTTCCTTCAGCTTACAGGAAAGCAGGTGAGTTTATGATCAGATGTTTGTCGCCACAGTTACATGCGGAACATCAGAAAATCCGGCACACGAAAGCGCTTCTTGTTCCCCTTGGTTTTCTGGGCTTTTACTTTCTGTGGACCATGTGGCAGATCAGTTCCATGAAGCCAGATGAATTCCCGACCGGATATGCCATGCTGTTTTATCAGCTTCCTGTCATGAATGCGATCCTTCTTCCCCTGATGATCTCCGTGATCGCCAGCCGGATCTGTGATATGGAAGTCAAAGGAGATACTTTGAAGCTTCTCTATACCATACAGAAGCCTGGCAGTTTTTTCGACTGCAAATACCTGAACAGCTTCCGATATCTGGTATTTTTCACCATCGGGCAGGGACTGCTGATCCTGTTTTTCGGCAGCCTAAAAAAATTTGGCGGTTTCCGGTCAGAAGATTATTTCCTTTATCTCCTCACTGTCCTTATCGTCAGTGCAGTGATACTTGTGATTCAACAGACCCTGTCTCTTCTTTCAGAAAACCAGCTTTTTCCTCTGGGAGTCGGAATTGCCGGAAGTTTTCTTGGACTTTTTTCCATGTTTTTCCCTGTCCCTGTGGCAAGATTTGTCCTCTGGGGATACTATGCCGCTTTTTCTACCGTGGGAATGGACTGGAATAAAGACACAAGGATTATCCATTATTATGAAATTCCCTTCCCCACTCATAAATTTATCCTGTTTCTGGCCTTTGGAGTTTTAATATTCCTGCTGTGCCGGACTGTTTTCAGCAAAAAGGAGGTATAGATCATGCTGATCCAATGTATTCGTGCAGAAAAACAGAAGCTGCGCCACTCTCTTATCCTTCCTGCCTGTCTTTTTATTCCGGTAATCCCTGCTGTTATGGGAACCTTCAACTATATGCAGAATCTTGGAATACTGAAATCTCAGTGGTATTCTCTGTGGACACAGCATACACTGTTTTATGCCAGTTTTTTCTTTGCCCCTCTGATCGGTCTGTACTGCTCTTATATCTGGAGGCTGGAGCACAGACACAACAACTGGAACAGGATCATGACCGCCCCGGTTCCGGTCTCTGACCTGTTTTTCGGAAAACTGGTCTGGATCCTGCTTATTACCCTTCTGACCCAGCTTTGGACCGGAATTCTTTATCTGATCAGTGGTAAGCTTGCCGGTCTTCCGGGAATTTTCCCTCCGGAAATTATAATCTGGATTTTAAGAGGGACTCTGGGTGCCATACCCATCTGCTGCCTTCAGTTATTTCTATCCATGAGAATACGAAGTTTTTCCATTCCGGTAGGAATCGGGCTGATCGGAAGTGTGCTTGGCGTATTATTTAATAATGAGGGAATCGGCATTTTCTGGCCATACAGCCTGATGCTTCTGGGAATGAACTCCAATGGCACAAATGAATCGATTTTAAAAGATTTCCTTCCATTTCTTCTGTCTGTAACTGTTTTTTCGGCATTCTTTTGCCTGGCAGCCATATGGAATCTGAAACACCGGGATGTAAAAGCCTAAAATGAAAGCATCTTCCCCTTGACAGATGCTGATATTTCTTCTAATATATAAAGACAGAAAAGCTTATGTTCGTCTGTATACCAGTCATTATCTTATCATGTAAGGGCTTGTACTGGTTTCGACGGGGGCTTTGAAGTTGAGGAAGCCATCCGCAGACTCCTGGACTGCGTATCAACCGGGAACCTAAATATAAACGCAAACGAACAGTACGCGTTAGCAGCCTAATTGCTGCTCGTCAGCCCTGATGCACTCACACATCAGGAATCTGGCGTCGACTATGTGAGAAACCTTGCCGGGTAAGCTTTGCCCCGGTAGATGTATCATGAAGCTACTAAAGCGGTAAGCCTGTCGGTGGGCGTGCCGCCAAGGGAATGTTAAATCAGCGACTGTGATGGGAGATGCCGCAAGGGATAGGCTTTCGGACGCGGGTTCAATTCCCGCCAGGTCCATTAAAAAACCCGGTAAGTACAGGTTCACCTGTGTTTACCGGGTTTTTAACATAAAAACAAACATCTTTCATTACATAAAATTTGCAAAAACAGACGCACCAACTACTGTACAAAGGCCGCATACCACAATCGCCAGGCTGCTCATAGCGCCTTCTACCTCGCCCATTTCCATTGCTTTGGCGGTTCCCACCGCATGGGCGGCAGTTCCAATAGCCAGTCCCCTGGATACCGCATGGCGGATCCGGAAAAATTTACATACCGATTCTGCCGCAATATTTCCAAGCACACCGGTAATGATAATGATTGCCACCGAAATGGTCACATATCCTCCCAGTTCCTCAGATACTCCCATACCGATCGCTGTTGTAATGGATTTTGGGAGAAGTGTCACATATTCTCTATGACTGAGTCCGAAAGCCATGGCCATGGCAAAAATACTTCCCAGACTTGCCAATACACCGGACAGGATTCCTGTCATAATGGCAACTACATTCTTTTTGAGAACTTCCAGCTGTATATACAGCGGAATCGCCAGACAGACGGTTGCCGGAGTTAAAAGATAGCTTAAATACTGCGCGCTTGCATTATAACTGTCATAATCCACATGAAAGAATACCAGAACACCTATCACCAGCAAGATAGAAATTAAAAGTGGATTCAAAATTGCCTTTTTCCATTTTCTCTGAGCAGCAAGCCCGATTTCATAAGCCAGAAGACTGATTACAAATCCCAGCGTCGCTGAATTCAGTACTATATTTTCCATTTTAGTTCTCTTCCTCCTCTTTTTTCCCCTTACGATCCATCATAAAATCTGTCACCTTTCCGGTCACAAACATCACGATAAAGGTTGTCGTAACTGTGATCACAAGAAGCGGAACAAGAAATTCCTGAAGTTCTCCCCAGGAGGCCATCAGTCCCACACCGGCAGGAATAAACATCAGAGGCATGATCTCGATCAGAAATTCTCCTACCTCTTTTACATGCTCTACCTTGATCACTCTGGCAAGAAGCAAAACAAACATCAGCAAAAGTCCGTAAATACTTCCCGGAATTGGCAGCGGAAGGAAATATTTCATCAGTTCTCCTGCGCAGGTAACTCCCAGAATGATTCCGAATTGTCTCATATACTTCATCTTTTTCCTCCAGACATCATTTGATCCATTGAAATACAGCATGATTTTAATACTGTACTGTGCAATAACGTTTTTCATTATATCACAGAACAATTTTTTTATACAAGAGAAAAACTGCCTGATATCCAACGATTTCTCTTCATTAAAATTTGTAAATATGTCCAAATCGGTCTGACCAATCATTATCACACATAAAAAATAGTTTTTTAATGGATAATGTTTTGAATTCCTTGCATTTTTTTATGGTTTCCTGACTGTTTCCATGATACAATAGGTGTATTGTTACTTTATGGAGGAAATTGAATATGAAAAAAGGAAACTGGAAGGCGCTCCTTCCAATCGCAGTGTTTCTGGTCATGTATCTGGGACTTGGAATCCTCTTCGAATATGTTTTGAAGATTCCTATGGGATTTTATAATATCCCCATTGTAGTTTCATTTCTGACCGCTCTTCTGGTTGCATGCATCCAGAATCCCAAACTGAGTTTTGACGAAAAACTGGCCGTCATGGCTCAGGGTGTCGGTGACAAAAATATCGTGACTATGATCCTCATCTTTATGGTTGCCGGTATTTTTGTAGGTGTTGTTGGAAGAGAAAGTGCAGAAAGTGTTGCTTACTTCCTGCTGTCTATCATTCCGGCACGTTTTGCAGTGATCGTACTTTTTGTGGTAAGCTGTTTTGTATCTCTTGCCATGGGTACTTCCGTAGGAACCATTACCCTGATCACACCTATTGCCCTTGCAGTATCTACCGGCTCCGGCTTTTCCGCACCTCTTTGTATCGGTGCAGTCATGGGCGGCGCTATGTTTGGAGATAATCTTTCCTTTATCTCTGATACCACAATTGCTGCATGTAACGGACAGGGCTGTGCAATGAAAGACAAATTCCGTGCCAACTTTAAGATTGCCCTTCCGGCTGCTCTGGTCACACTGGCAATCATTTTTGTCCGCACTTCCGGCGGAGCAGACAGTGCTGCCATCATCAAAGACTATAACCTGATCCGTATTATTCCGTATCTTCTTGTACTGATCGGCGGAATTATCGGAATCAACGTATTTGTAGTCCTGCTGATCGGAATCCTTTCCGGTTCCATAATCGTGCTTGCAACAGGCGCCACCCCTGCAACAGAGCTTCTGGCAAATATGGGAGCCGGTGCTGCCGGCATGTACGAAACGACCATGGTTGCAATCCTTGTTTCTGCAATCTGTGCTCTGATCCAGAAATATGACGGATTTACAGCTCTTCTGAACTTTATCCGCCGTATTTTCAAGACCCAAAAAGGCGGCAAGCTTGGAATGGGACTTCTGGTTGGCGCTATGGACATTGCCACTGCAAACAATACCGTTGCAATTGTTATGGCAAACCCGATCGCAAAAGAAATGGCAGAGGAATATGATGTAACACCTCAGACAACAGCTTCTATTCTGGACACTTTTTCCTGTGTATTCCAGGGTGTGATTCCTTACGGTGCCCAGATGCTGATTGCCATTTCCACTGCTGCCGAACTTGGATTTGAGGTTTCTGCTTTTGACATCATGCCGAATCTCTACTATCCATACATACTTCTGATCAGTGCACTGTTCTATATGTTCCTTGCACCGAAAAAGAAAACAAAATAAAAAAAGGCTGACGACAGAATTTTGTAATCAAAGATCTCTGTTGTCAGCTTTTTTCTTATTTAAATTTTTTTATTCGCCCATATCCTCAGCACATTTTTTCAGTTTTTCACGGATTGGAAGGTGATAAGGACATCTTTTTTCACATTCTCCGCAGCCAATGCAGGCAGATGCCTTAACCGCAAGGGAACTGTAGCGGTCTTTTGCCCAGTCAGCCAGATTGTATCTCTGAAGATATCCGGCAAACAAAAACACACTTGGGATATTGATGCCGACTGTACATGGCGCGCAGTAGTTGCAGCGACGGCAGAAATCAGTTCCCAGCTGTTTTTTCACCTCTTCAATCTTCTGCTGTTCTTCGGCTGTAAGAGGTGTCTCATCCTCGCAGGCTCTGATGTTCTGATCCAGTTCCTCCGGTTCTGCCATTCCCGGAATTACGACCGTAACATCCTTATTTGCGCAGATATAACGAAGTGCAAGAGAGGCATCCTCAATGGCTCCTCCTGCAAGAGGCTTCATATCAATAAATCCGATATTTTTCTCTGTACATTTCCGGATCAGTTCCTCACCTTGATTTTCAACAATGTTATAAGGAAACATAATCGTTTCCACCCAGTCCAGTTCCAGAGCTTTTTCAAACACATGAACCGAATGGCAGGTCAGCCCTATATGACCGATTTTTCCAGCTTCTCTTGCCTCCATAAGAGCCTCCAGAGCGCCATCCTTTCCAGTTACCTGTTCCAACTGTTCCATGCTGGGGTTATGTACCTGGTAAAGATCAATGTAATCTGTCCGGAGATTGCAAAGACTGGTCTCAATATCTCCTGCCATAGCCGCTTTTGTCCTTGCCATGGATTTCGTGGCTACCACAAATCTGTCACGGATTCCTTCCATTGCATAGCCGAGATATTCTTCACTGACTGTGTATCCTCTGGCTGTGTCAATATAGTTGATGCCTCTTTCTGCCATTTCATGCAGGAGCTTTCTGGTTCCTTCTGCGTCGATCCTCTGAATCGGGATCCCGCCAAATCCCATCCGGGAAATGGTAAGTCCTGTTTTGCCTAATTTTCTGTATTCCATATAAATTCCCCTTCTCTTTTCATTTTTCTGCCACTATACAAAGAATACCGCCGGCAGATACCGACGGTATAAAACTCTGAATAAAATCAGACTCTGGACAGATATTCACCTGTTCTTGTATCGATTTTTAATTTGTCTCCCTGGTTTACAAACAGCGGAACCTGAACCTGTGCACCAGTTTCAACGATTGCCGGTTTTGTAGCACCCTGTGCTGTATTTCCTGCAAATCCCGGTTCTGTTTCTGTAACCTCCAGCTCTACAAAGAGAGGCGGCTCAATTGCAAATACGTTTCCGTTATGGGAACAGATCTTAACGATCTCGTTTTCCTTAACGAACTTCAGGGAATCTCCAACCTGATCTGCGGTAAGAGCGATCTGATCGTAGGTTTCTACGTTCATGAAGTTGTAAAGCTCTCCATCATTGTACAGATAGCTCATATCCACACGCTCAATACGTGCCTGCGGGAACTTCTCTGTCGGGCGGAAAGATTTCTCCAGTACAGCTCCTGTAATAACGTTTTTATATTTTGTTCTGACAAATGCAGCGCCCTTTCCAGGTTTTACATGCTGAAATTCAACAATCTGACATACATTTCCCTCAATTTCAAGTGTGATACCGTTTTTGAAATCACCTGCTGAAATCATAGTTAAATCCTCCTTCTAGTAATCTTCACTACTCAACATTCTATAATACCATAACAGTTTTTTCAACTGTTTTTTTCGTAAGCTGCCAATTTTTCCTCAATTTCTTTTACAAGTTCCTCAAATGGCTTCTCTCCGGTTATCACCTGGATATCTGCAAACTTCTGATATACCGGGTCTCTCTGCTTCAGAAGCTTCTTGATCTTTTCATCTCTGTCATCTCCATCCAGCAGCGGATCTTTTCTGGAACCCTCCAGTCTCTTTTTCAGAGTTTCCAGAGAGCCTTTCAGATATACTACTGTACCAAGTTCCTTCAGGTATTTCTGGTTCTGTTCCTGAAGAGGCAGCCCGGATCCCAAAGAGAGCACCTTTTTTTCTTTATCATTGATCAGTTCTTTCAGTGCCATTGTTTCCAGAGCACGGAAAAAAGGCTCTCCGAATTTTTCAAATATCTCTCTGACAGACAGATTCATTTTTTTTACAATTAATTTTTCAAGATCCACAAAAGGCAGTCCCAAATCTCTGGAAAGCTGTTTGCCTACTCTCGTCTTACCTGAACCCATAAACCCGATGATCACCACATGGTTCATAAAGTTCCCTCCTCTTTCCTGTAAAAATAAAGTACGATTCTCTCCAGATATCGTTTCAAAACGATCTGAATCTCTTCTTTCGGATGGATCGGCTTCACAAGGATATTACGGATGCCGGTTCTTTTGGCCCCATAAATATCTGTAAAAAGCTGATCTCCGATAAAAACTGTGTTAGAACAGTCAGTACCCAGCAGTTCCATGGCTTTTTTGTAATTTCCCACTGCCGGCTTATGTGCATTTTCTATAAATTGCTCCCCGATCTTTTCATTAAAGGAAGCAACTCTCTGGATCTGGTTATTTGATAAAAAGCAGCTCTTAAATCCAATCCTGCGAAGGCGTTCAAAAAGCGCAGCTGCCCGTTCATCCGCCGGTGCCCCGTGAGGCACCAGCGTATTATCGATATCGAACAGAAGACCTCTGTAGCCTTCCTGATATAACTTTTCGTAATCTACTGCATACGCAGATTCCAGATACTCATCCGGAAAAAAACATCGAAACATTTTTCTCTCCTGCAACTAATATTTTCAGCGCTGATCAAGAGGAACATACTCTGCCGGTGCCAGCACATTTTTGTATGCGGGACGGATGATCTTGTCTGTATTGATCAGCTCTTCCATACGGTGAGCGCTCCATCCGACAATACGTGCAACTGCAAACATCGGTGTATAAAGTTCCAGAGGAAGATCCAGCATACTGTACACAAATCCACTGTAGAAGTCCACATTGGCGCTGACACCTTTGTAGATTCTTCTTTCTTCTGCAATGACTTCCGGAGCCATTTTTTCTACCATGGAGTACAGATTGTAATCCTTCATGCGCCCTTTTTCCTTTGCAAGACTTTCCACAAAGCCTTTCAGAACCTCTGCTCTCGGGTCTGATACAGAATAGATCGCATGTCCCATACCATAGATCAGTCCTCTTCTGTCAAAGGCTTCCTTATGAAGAAGACGTTTCAGATACTTACGTACCTCATCTTCGTCCTCCCAGTCATGGACTTCTTTTTTCATATCCTCAAACATCCGGATTACCTTAATATTCGCACCGCCGTGCTTCGGTCCTTTCAGAGAACCAAGAGCCGCTGCAATAGCTGAATACGTATCTGTTCCGGAAGAAGATACTACATGGGTCGTAAATGTGGAGTTATTACCACCACCATGCTCCATATGGAGGATCAGGGCAAGATCCAGGATTTTTGCTTCCAGATCTGTATACTTCTTATCCGGTCTCAGGATCCGGAGGATGTTTTCTGCTGTGGAAAGCTCTTTTTTCGGATTATGGATATAAAGGCTTTTTCCTCTGATATAATGGTTATATGCCTGATATCCGTATACGGATAAAAGCGGAAATACACTGATAAGATTTAAACATTGACGAAGAACATTCGGAAGAGAAATATCATCCGGGTTATTGTCGTAAGAATAAAGTGTCAGCACACTTCTGGAAAGCGCGTTCATAATATCTCTTCCCGGCGCTTTCATCACAACATCGCGCACAAAATTCCGTGGAAGTGAACGCTGATTGGCAAGAAGCTGTCTGAAGTCTTCCAGCTGTTTCTGATCCGGCAGTCTGCCAAACAGAAGAAGATATGTAGTCTCCTCAAAACCAAAACGGTTATCCTTTACAAAACCGGCTGTCAGATCCTTGATATTATACCCTCTGTAGTACAGACTTCCTGCACAGGGAACTTCTTTTCCATCCACTACCTTCACTGCCTGAACGTTAGACACCTGAGTCAGACCCGCAAGCACGCCCTTACCATTGATATCACGAAGACCACGCTTTACGTCATATTTCCCATAGAGAGACAGATCAATGCTGGTATTCTCTTTGCACAGTTCTGTCAGATTCTCAATCTCCGGTGTTACCTTCATGTTAAATCCTGTCATACATAATATCTCCTTTCACATTGCACTTCTATCCGATCAAGGTCCCTCCTCATCCCTTTCTCTTAGCTGTTTTCACATAGTTTCTGTTCCAACATTAGTTACAGTATAGCATTTTTTTTTATTTTGGTCTACATAATTCCATTGTTTCTATTCAATCCCGTTTGATTTACAGAAAATTTTCACAATAAACAGCTGTTTTCCCCCTTAAATTTTTATTTTTTCATCAGAACTTTTTTTTGTCACTGTCTTGTATACGCTACCACTTTAGTGTATAATAGTTGCAGCGCTGAGGCATCTCAGACGAAAGAAATAGGATAAAAATGGATGAGGAGGAAATTATTATGTCCTACACAGAAGAAGTATACGAGAGAGTCGTAGCACAGAATCCAGGCGAGCCGGAATTTCATCAGGCAGTAAAAGAAGTGCTTGATTCCCTGAAAGTAGTCATTGACAAAAATGAAGAAGAATACCGCAGACTTTCCATCCTGGAACGTCTTGTTGAGCCGGAAAGAATCATCTCCTTCCGTGTTCCGTGGGTAGATGACAACGGCAAAGTACAGGTAAACAAAGGATATCGTGTGCAGTTCAACAGTGCCATCGGACCGTACAAGGGCGGACTCCGTTTCCATCCTTCTGTTAACCAGAGCATCCTGAAATTCCTGGGATTTGAGCAGATTTTCAAAAACTCTCTGACCGGACTTCCCATCGGCGGCGGCAAGGGTGGTTCCAACTTTGATCCCAAAGGTAAATCTGACAGAGAAGTTATGGCTTTCTGCCAGAGCTTTATGACGGAACTTTGTAAATATATCGGAGCAGATACCGATGTACCGGCCGGCGATATCGGTGTTGGTGCACGTGAAATCGGCTACCTGTTCGGACAGTACAAACGTGTCCGTGATCTCTATGAAGGTGTCCTGACCGGAAAAGGTCTTACCTATGGTGGTTCTCTTGTCCGTACACAGGCAACCGGCTATGGAGTTGTATATATCCTGAACGAGCTTCTGAATGCCCACAATGATCAGCTTGCAGGCAAGACTGTAATCGTTACCGGTTCCGGAAACGTAGCGATCTATGCGGTAGAAAAAGCCACACAGCTTGGTGCAAAGGTTGTTGCAATGTGCGATTCCAACGGATATATCTATGATCCGGAAGGCATCAAACTGGATATCGTTAAAGACATCAAAGAAGTAAAACGCGGACGTATCAAAGAATATGCAGATCGTGTAGCGGGTGCTACTTTTACAGAAGGCGTTGGCATCTGGAATATCAAATGTGATATCTATCTTCCATGTGCAACACAGAACGAGCTTGGTCTTGACGCTGTAAAAACCCTGATTTCTAACGGCTGCAAATATATTGTAGAGGGCGCTAACATGCCGACCACTATGGAAGCAACCGAATACGCAATGGAAAACGGTGTTCTCTTCCTGCCGGGCAAAGCTGCCAATGCAGGCGGTGTTGCTACCTCTGCTCTTGAGATGAGCCAGAACTCCATGAGACTTTCCTGGTCTGCAGAAGAAGTAGACGAAAAGCTTCATGGCATCATGAAAGATATCTACAAAAAAATCGATGATGCAGCACAGCGCTACGACATGAAGGACAACTTTGTAGTAGGCGCTAACATTGCCGGTTTTGAAAAAGTAGTGGAAGCCATGAAAGCACAGGGAATCGTCTGATCCTCCTGACAGAAAATAAATTCTGAAAAACGACGCTGTGAAAGTATATCCTACTTTCACAGCGTCATCTTTTTTTGCAGATTATGAACTCAGAAAATTTTTCATACTTTTCAAAGCTGTTTTCTCCAGACGGCTGACCTGCGCCTGGGAGATTCCTACCTCCTCCGCAACCTCCATCTGGGTTTTTCCCTCATAAAAGCGCATTTCTATAATGTGACGTTCCCTGCTGGAAAGCCTCTGCATGGCCTCTCGAAGAGATAGATTTTCTATCCATCTTTCCTCCCGGTTCTTTTTATCACTGATCTGATCCATCACATAAAGTGTATCTCCTCCTTCTGTGTATACCGGTTCAAAAAGGCTGACCGGATTCTGTATGGCATCCATGGCATAGACGATCATCTCTTTATCGATACCCGTTTCCTCTGCGATTTCTGCAATGGTCGGCTCCCTTAAATGTTCTTTTGTATAATTTTCTCTGGCATAAATAGCCTTGTATGCAATATCTTTCAGAGACCGGCTGACACGGATGCTGTTATTATCCCGAAGATATCTGCGGATCTCACCGATGATCATTGGCACTGCATAAGTGGAAAATTTCACCTGGAGCGTAGTATCAAAATTATCGATTGCCTTCATCAGTCCGATGCAGCCGATCTGGAACAGATCGTCCGCATTTTCATTACTGTTCTGAAAGCGCCTGATAACACTTAATACAAGCCTTAGATTTCCTTTGATGTAACGTTCTCTTGCCTCTTTATCCCCTTCCTTGATCCTCAGAAACAATTCTTCCTTTTCCTCCGGCTTTAAAACCGGAAGCTCCGAAGTATTAACTCCGCAGATCTCAACCTTATTAAGCGCCATCGAAACATCCTCCTTCTCTCTTTTGCTCACTAAAAAGCTTTCTCAAAGAGAAGGATAAATATACTTTTTTCAGAAAAATATAAAAAATATAAGCCCTTGACAGTTCAGCCCTGCCGGTCTTTGCGAAGACATTTTTCTTCTTTTATCTCAACCAGAATAATATCATCTCCGATCTGGCAGATACAGTTCCAGGGAATCACATATTCACTTTCTCTGCCAAAAAAACTGCAGAATCTGCCTGGTCCGGGAACAATCAGCGCCGTAATCCTTCCTGTAGCACAGTCAAATTCTACATCCATAGGAGAACCCAGGCAGCGACAGGTACAGGTATTGATGATCTCCTTTTGTTTCAGTTCACATAACCGCATGATCACACCTGTTTTTTCATAATTATATGTAAAAAAAACATTGAATATGCTTTTCCATTTGTTGACATAAAAAGTATAATTATAGTATAATGTGCACATAAATATGGGAGAAAGGGGAAAATACCATGAAATGTCCGTTTTGCGGAGAGGATAATACCAGAGTCGTAGATTCACGTCCTGTGGAAGATACCAATTCCATCAGAAGGAGACGGATGTGTGAATCCTGTGGAAAACGATTCACCACCTACGAAAAAGTAGAGACCATTCCTTTAAGCGTCATAAAAAAAGATCAAAACCGTGAACCATACAGTCGCAGCAAGGTTCAGGATGGGATTCTCCGCGCCTGCTATAAACGCCCGATCCCTGTAGAAAAAATCGAAGAAGTTATGGATTCCATAGAAGGCGAGATTTTTGACCGGGCAGACCGTGAGATTTCCAGCAGTCAGATCGGAGAGATCGTCATGGAGCATCTCCAGTCTCTGGATGCGGTTGCTTATGTTCGCTTCGCCTCCGTTTACAGAGAATTTAAAGATGTCAGCACCTTTATGGAAGAACTGAAAAAATTTATGGAGCCGTAAACAAAAGGCCCTTAATCCAGGGCCTTTTCCAATTCTTTTATTACAATTTTCAGAGCTTTGATCCGGGCATATTTTTTGTCTACAGATTCCAGAATATGCCAGGGAGCAAACGTTGTACTTGTCTTTTTCAGCATTTCGTTCACAGCGTCCTCATAAAGATCCCATTTTTCCCGGTTACGCCAGTCCTCATCTGTGATCTTCCACTGCTTTTCCGGATTGTTCTGCCGTTCTGTAAACCGGGCAAGCTGCGTATCCTTGTCGATCTGTACCCAGAATTTAATGATCACAGCACCCCAGTCAGAAAGTTCTTTTTCAAACTCATTGATCTCATTATAGGCGCGTTTCCAGTCGTTTTCTGTACAGAAGCCTTCCAGCCTCTCTACCATGACACGGCCATACCAGGTGCGGTCAAAAACAGCAATATGCCCGTCTTTTGGAAGCCTTGTCCAGAATCTCCAAAGGTAATGGCGGGACTTTTCGTGAGGCTCCGGACTGGCGATGGGATGAACCTCATAGCCTCTTGGATCTAATGCACCTGTGATCCTTTTGATATTTCCACCCTTTCCTGCTGCATCCCAGCCTTCATAGGTAATGATCACCGGAACCCTCTTCCGGTAAAGGCGGTTATGCAGTTCTCCCAGACGTTTCTGAAGACTCTTCAGCTCACTTCTGTACTCCTCATCACTGATCTCCTTATCCTGAAGCTCCACCTCTGCCAGTTTGGGCATTTTTACCAGAGGAAAAACATTCTGAAGAATAGGAGAAGAATGTTTCCGGTTCTGCATGGCAACCTCAATGCTGCTGATCAGGATATCCATGATCTGAAGCTCCGCCCATTTCCGATTCCGGGCGTCTATGATATACCAGGGAGCAGAAGGAAGATTTGTATCCTTCATATAACGGTCAAAAACTTTCCGGCATTTGCCGTAGTGCTCATTCTGCCAGCGATCAAATTTTGTCACTCTCCAGCTGGTATCTTCCTCTTCCAGCAGTTTTTTCAGACGGGTATCCTGCTCTTCTTTTTCAATATGCATAAAAAACTTCAGCACCAGGTATCCGTTATCTGTCAGCTGCCGCTCAAATCGACGGATACTCTCAATCCGTTTCTCATACTCTGAATCCGAGATCTCTTTTTTCAGGACTTCGCCTGTAATCTGCTCCATCCAGCCGGAATCCAGAAAGGTAAATTTCCCCTCTTCCGGAATCTGTTTCATATAGCGGTAAAGAAACGGTTTTCTCAGCTCCTCTTCCGACGGTGCAGACATGGTCGCCACCTTAAAAAATCTGGGATCGATGTTTTTAATCACCTTTCCAATGGTACTTCCCTTTCCTGCCGCTGCCCATCCTTCAAACAGCACCAGTACCGGAACCTTGTATTCCTTGATCTTCATCTGAAGTTCATAAAGCTTATCCCTGTCCCGGTCAAGCTGCATTTCCAGTTCTTCTTTTTCCGGAATCTCCGCCGGTGTCCATTCTTTCAGCATAATTTCACCCCTTTTCTGTCTTTTTATGTCGCACTTTAAATCAGTTAAGTAACCTTATTATACCACGGTTTTTATTATATTTTACAAAAAAAACAGAGAAATATCAGAAAAAAAAGGATTCTTTTTTACATCAGATGATGCTCCTGAAAGGATTTCCAGAGACCGTCCTCTGTCACTGGCGGACAGATCTCATCTGCGATTTTTTTTACTGCTTCGCTTCCGTTTTCCATACAGATGCTAAGACCGACTGTCTCCAGCATCTCCTTATCGTTCATACTGTCACCAAACCCTACCGAATCGCTGATCGGAATCTGATAATGTTCACAGACACGCTGCACGCCCGTACCCTTATTGAATTTCCGGTTAATGATCTCACAGTTTACAAATCCTTTGGAATCGTCCTGAATACAGAACTGAAATTCCTTATCCAAAACTGTTTTGGACTGGTTCAGATTTTCCATAGAAGGACTCATTACTACGAATTTGTATACCGGCTGCCCTGCATATTCTTCCATAGGCTGAATATGAAAGGATTTTTTTATCATTTCTCTCCAGCGCAGCAGTTCGCTGCTTCCATTTTTTCCAAAACTATCTTTCAGAAAATCCTCAAGACCTTCATCGGCATAAGCTCCTTCTACACATTCTGCCGTACGGTACACTCCATTTTCTTTCAGAGTTTCCATGACTTTTTCTTTCTGGATGTCTGTCATAGGACAGTCATAGATCACCTGATCTCCACATACGATATAACCGCCTGCACTGGCTACCGCACCGTCAAATCCATACTTCAGAAGAGGGGTAAGCATCCCATAGTTTCTTCCACTGCACAAAAATACCAGATTTCCTGCTTCCTGTGCCTTTTTTACTGCTTCCAGAGCAGAAGCCGGGGGCACATTGCTCCCCGGCTCTGTCAGTGTTCCGTCTATGTCAAGAAAAATAATTTTTTTACGCATCTTCTAATATCCTCCAAAAATCTATCCATTGTGGAATCGTTCTCATCCTTCCCATTATATTTTAGATTTTTTGGATTGTAAACTGGCATTTTTTATAAAAAACAGCTGCAAAAAAGATGTTTCTCAGTCATCCTCTTCCTCCTCATCGTCCTCTGCTTCCGGAGCTTCATATTCCGGTTCCGGGGCTTCATATTCCGGTTCCGGTGCCTCATACTCCGGTTCTTCCGGCTCTGGAGCTTCGTATTCCGGTTCTTCTGCTTCCGGTCTCCTTACCGGAGATACCGAGGTTTCATTTCTCTCTGAAGAACCATTCGCAGGAATCCTTCCCTGACTCCTGTCATCTTCGGAATCATCGTCTTCCTCTTCTTCCTCTTTCTCCGAAGAGTCTGTATCTCTGTCATCCTCCCGCTCTTTGTCCCCTCTTTCTTTTTCCGGCTCTTCCGACTCATCCTCCTCTTCCGGTTCCAGATTATACCCGTTTCCGGTATAGTTGGCATATTCTCTTAAATCTATCCCTTCCTGGTTCAGCCTTGCCACCAGATCTTTGATCGGCAGGACTACCAGTTCTGCATAGTTCAGCTTTGGATTTTCTGAGGTCAGTTTCCGTATCAGCTCCGCCTTACCTGGTGTAATCTCATACTGTTCTGCCATAGCTTTTAACTCGTCATCCACATACACATCCTGATCAAAAACAGAAGCTGATCCCACCATGGAATCCAGACAGCTGCTGATTTCTTCAGAGATCTCTGTACGAAGTTTTTCACTTTTGCTCCGATCACTGCTGTCCACAGAAAGCAGTACCATATCTTCTGCCTGGCTCAGATATCCATGCTTGACCATAGAGCCGAGAATTGCATTTACTGCAACATCCAGATCTGTATGCTTCAGATCCATATCTTCGAGGATGGTTTCTCCATCCTGATTGGCTGCTTCCGCAGAGATCACCTCTTCTCTGCTGTTCAGTTCAAACTGGATACTGGGGTTTACATCCAGATACACCGTTGCCTGCGAATGAAGCACGATCATATAATAAGAAAACATCCCAACCACCAGACAGGCAGCTGCTGCAGACACGATCTTTATGACCTTTGCGGCAGTGTGAAGATGTCTGTCCAGACCATCCAGAAACCATTCGTCACCAGAAGCCTTTTTCACCGGCTGAGCCCATATTTCCTCTGCCTTATCCGGTAAAAGCTGCTCTACTGCACTTTTCAGGTGCTCCTTCAGATAAGACTCCGTTACATTTTTCATAATAATCCCTCCAGCTTCCATTCCAGTTTTCCATTCTGTGAACCATTAACTGTTCCACATCAAAAGAATTGTGCTCTTTTTTGTAAATGTTTCCATATTTTGAAAAAGAAGCCGGGTAAATGGACAGATCCGATAAAATCTCTGTAAACCAGAGAGGAGCCGCACCCATAATCTTACTTTCCATCAGATAATAGCCTTCCGGCAGGAGCTTTTCTCCGGCATCTCCGTTTTCCAGCCCCATTGTCACATGACGGCTTCGTATATTCTGATCAAATGTCACTCGAAAAGACGCATCCTGTTTTCCGAACAGTGCGATCCGGTCGTATGCCAGGTACAAGCCTTTTACCAGCGGATAGCGCTGCAGAAAAAAATCGATCTCGTGAAGGATCTGGCTGTCCTGCTCCGGACGTATTCCCCGCTCTATGTAATCATAAGCTTCCTTCAAAGTAAGCTGAATTCTCCGTTTATTGACTACCTTCCGGTATTTTTTCTTGATCTCCAGGAATACTTTGGAATCCAGTGCAGGAATCCCATAGCTTCTCAGCCTGAGTTTTTCCTTGTAAACCGGATGTTCAATGGACCGGCGTATCAGATAAGAATCCCTGGTGTCATAATAAATATTGCATATCGTGTGAAGCCCATATTCGTCTTCCTGCATATAAGGTGCCAGCCGTTTTCTCAGCTCCAGATATACCGGCTCCGGCATCAGATATTTTTTTTCATAACGGTTAAAAACTGACTGTGCCATACGTTCTCCTTCCTAGTGTTCCAGATCCTGTTTCATTTCCAGAGATGTTCCATCACTGATCACGGTGATATTTCCATCCTTTGTCTGAAACACATGCGTGTTATATTTTTTTAATAATTCAATCGTCTGGGGATCTGCGGGATTTTTATTTGAGGAGCAAATTACTGCATACTCCGGCGCCACCGTTTCAAACAGTTCCTGCAGTGCCGTATTGTAAACACCGTGATGAGGAACCTTCAAAAAATCACAGGGAGATACGTTCCCCTCTTTCATCCACTGTCTGATCCTCTGTTTTTCTGCATCTCCGGTAAACAGAAGCCTGTTTTTTCCATGAGTCACTGTCGTAATGATTGAAAAATTATTATCTACTTCCGCTTCTCCGTTTTTGATCTCGCAGGAAGCAGGCGGCTCTACAAGAACTTTCGCACTGCCCAGTTCAAACTCTTCTGCTTTTTTCAGACGTTCTGCCGTCATTCCCTTTTCTTCCAGTGCGATATAAAATCCTGATATTCTGTGGACGTTCCTTCATAATCCGGAACCAGTACTCTTTCTACGTCCATGGATTCGATCAGTGTATCTGCCCCGCCTACATGATCCTGGTCAAAATGTGTGATCAGAAGCGTATCCACCTGCGTGATTCCCTGATTTTTCAGATAAAATACCAGTTCCTCTCCGTCCTCCTCTTCCCCGGTATCGATCACCATGGTATTTTTTTCTGTCTGTATGGCAATGGCATCTGCCTTTCCTACCTTCAAAAGAGTCACCTTCAAAGGCTCTGTCTCTGCTGCTCCCTTCACGATGCAACCTCCAGCTCCGGTCAAAATACCTCCCGTCAGCCCCAGAAGGATCATTGCCGCTGTTATTTTGTTTTTCTTTATCATAAAAAAACACCTCCTTTACATGTACAATGCAAAAGAAGTGTTTTTTATCGCATATTATTTAATATTTTTTATTTTATTTTGCATAGCGCTTCAAAATCCCCAGCATGACCTGAACAGCCATATCCATTCCCTCTGCGGTAATGTGCTCATAAGGACCATGGAAAGCATAACCGCCTGTTCCCAGATTCGGACAGGGCAGACCCCGGAAGCTGAGCTGGGATCCGTCTGTACCGCCACGGATCGGATCGGTATCCGGCTCCATTCCCAGTTCACGGATCGCGTCCTTGGCATGATCTACCAGATGCATGCACGGTTCTATTTTTTCGATCATATTCCGGTACTGCTCTGTGATCTCCAGGCTGACTGTCCCCTCTCCGTATTTCTCATTCATAAGCTTTGTAATGTGTTCCAGGGTTTTCTCTCTTGCCTCAAAGCAGGCTGCACTGTGATCCCGGATGATGTACACAAGTCTTGCCTGTTCTACCGTTCCCTGCATCTCGCAAAGATGGAAAAAGCCCTCATATAATTCTGTATGAGCCGGAGTTTCCAGAGACGGCAGCATGCTGTTGATCTCCATTGCCACCAGAGCCGCATTGACCATGGTATTTTTTGCTTCTCCCGGATGGATGTTAAAGCCCCGGATATCAAGGACAGCCTCACTGGCATTAAAGTTTTCGTATACGATCTCATTTTCACGTCCGCCATCTGCTGTATAGGCATACTGAGCACCCAGTCCCGGAATATCCAGCTTGCCGGCTCCGCTTCCCACTTCCTCATCCGGTGTAAAGGCAAGGCACACTTTTCCATGAGCCATGGTTCCTTTAAGAAGTTCTTCCGCAACCGTCATAATTTCCGCAACACCGGCTTTGTCATCCGCACCCAAAAGAGTGGTTCCATCTGTAGTGATCAGTGTTCTTCCCTTCAGATCTTTCAGATGTGGGAACTTTTTGACAGAAAGAATCTTTCCGCTGTCTCCCAAAGGAAGATCTTCTCCATTGTAATTTTCATGGATCTGCGGATTCACATTTTCCCCGCAGAAATCCGGCGCGGTGTCCAGATGCGCAATCAGCCCGATTGCCGGTCTGTCCTCGTATCCCGGGGTGGCAGGAATCTCACCATACACATAACAGTTTTCATCTACCCTGGCATTTTTGACTCCCAGTTCCTTCATTTCCTTTACCAAAAGCTCTGCCAGATCAAACTGACGGGCCGTGGTAGGTGTTGTATTGCTGTTTTCATCACTGGTCGTATGAATCTTTACATAATTTAATAAACGTTCGTATGCTCTCATAATCTGCTCCTGTTCTATTCTTATTCCCAAAGGAATTTTTCCGTGTCTTCATTATAATATAGAAGATATGAAAAAACAATGCGGGAAACAGTAGCGTTTGTCATTCCCCTTTCCTTATGGTATACTGGTAATCAGAAATTTATCCTATCAATATCCCAATCGGAGGTACAAAATGGCAAAGAAAAATCTGATCGTCGGACAGTCCGGCGGACCTACAGCAGTGATCAACAGCAGCCTTTATGGAGTTGTGGCAGAGGGAATCGCACATGATCAGGAGATCGGTGAAGTTTATGGAATGGTAAACGGTATCGAAGGTTTTCTGGATAACCGGATCCTGAATTTCCGGGAAGCTCTTCCGGGAGAAAAGCTGGAGTACCTGAAGCATACACCGGGCGCATATCTTGGCTCCTGCCGCTACAAGCTTCCGGAATCTCTGGAAGATCCGATCTATCCTCTTCTTTTCCGTAAATTTGAAGAACTGAATATCGGCTGGTTCTTCTATATCGGCGGCAATGATTCCATGGATACTGTAAGCAAGCTTTCCCGCTACGCAGCCCGGATCGGAAGTTCCATCCGTGTGATCGGAGAACCTAAGACCATTGACAATGACCTGGTGCATACGGATCATACCCCCGGTTACGGAAGCGCCGCCAAATATGTGGCATCTACCGTTCGCGAGATCACTCTGGATGCCAGTGTTTATGAAAAAAAATCTGTGACCATCATTGAGATCATGGGACGCCATGCAGGCTGGCTTACTGCAGCCGGCGCTCTTGCCCGCAAATATAAAGGAGACAATCCTCTCTTCATCTATCTTCCGGAAAGCAGCTTTGACACAGAACAGTTCCTCTCTGACGTAGAAAAAGCCTTTGAGAAAAACTGCAATGTCGTTGTCTGTGTATCCGAAGGAATTCATGATGCAGAGGGAACCTTTATCTGCGAATATGACAGTTCTGTAGGAACTGACAGCTTTGGTCACAAAATGCTTGCCGGCTGTGGAAAATATCTGGAGAATCTGGTAAGAAGCCGTCTCGGAGTAAAAGCCCGCTCTGTAGAGCTGAACGTCAGCCAGCGCTGCAGCGCTTCTCTGATTTCCAAAACAGACCAGTCTGAGGCAGTGGCTACCGGACGATTCGGTGTTCAGGCTGCTCTGAATGGAGAAACCGGAAAAATGGTTTCCTTTATCCGCCGAGAAAGCGAAGACGGTTCTTATCTGATGGAATGTGGTCTGGAAGATGTCAATCTCATCTGCAATGAAGAAAAGGGGGTTCCCACTCAGTGGATCACCGAAAACGGATCCGATGTATCCGAAGATTTCATAAAATATGTGACACCTCTGGTACAGGGAAATATCTCTGTTCCTGCAGGCGACGATGGACTGCCTGTTTTTGTCTACAGAAAATAAACCGTGTAAAAAAATGGCGCAGACGAAAGTCTGCGCCATTTTTTTTACTGAAATTCTTCCCGGTCTTTCTTCAGTTGTTCCTCAACCTGTTTTTTTTTGATATCTTCCTCTTTTTTTTCATCACGGCTTTTGGGCAGAATGATATTCAAAAGCACCGCAATTATCGTAGCAAGAACTACAGGGGATTTTCCAAAAATAGTAGTAACCCATGCCGGGAAAGTTGCAAGCGCTGCAGTTGCCTGAGACACACCCATTCCCAGTGCTGCCGCCAGACCTACAATAGAAGAATTGCGATAATCCATCTCTGCAGAAGCAACAAGCTTCATACCTGTCATTGCAATAGATGCAAAAACAGAAACCGTTGCCCCTCCCAGTACACACTGAGGAATGGTTGTCAGCAATGCAGAAAACTTCGGTACGATTCCTGCTACTGCCAGAATCACAGCAGCCAGTCCCAGTACGCATCGGTTAATAACCTTTGTAGTGGTCACAATACCTACGTTCTGGCTGTATGTAGCGGTTGGAAGACAGCCGAACATAGCGCTGACCACATTGCTGAGACCATAAGCCACGATACCGTTCTGAAGCTCTCTGTCTTTTGGTGTACGGTTCATGGAGCCGATAGTGGTAGCTGAATAATCTCCAATAGCCTGTACAGAATTGATGGCAAACAGAATACCAATGGCCACACAGGAAGAGATTTCAAACTCTACACCAAAATGCATAAACTGCGGAAGCTGAAATACACCTGCTTCCCCTACGCTGGAAAGATCCACCATTCCAAAAGGTATGGACACAATATATCCTGCAATAATTCCAATCAGGATGGAAGCCAGTTTACAGATTCCCTTTCCGAAATGGTTCAGGGCAGTTACCACACCCAGGGTGAAAAAGGCTACCAGCCAGTTCTGCCAGGCACCATAGTTCTCACTTCCCACACCTCCAGCCATATAGTTAATAGCTGTGGGATAGAGAGAAAGACCGATAGTAAATACAACCGTACCTGTGATCAAAGGTGGAAAGAACACCCGGATCTGCCGGACCAGAAGCCCCATTACAAGGGCTACAATACCGCCTACGATCTGAGCTCCAAAAATAGCCGCCACACCATAGCCTTCTGCAATTGCCTGCATACTTGGCACATAGGCAAAGCTGACACCCATGATCATAGGAAGACCGGAGCCAATGGCAAAGCCAGCTTTTTTTCCTATCGGAAACAGCTGGATCAAAGTGGCAAGAGCAGACATCACCAGAGATGCCTGAATCAGAATAACCCGATCCTCTGGTTTCAATCCACCATCGCCCACCGCGCCTGCAACAATAATTGCAGGCGTTACGCAGCCAACGATCATTGCCACTACATGCTGAAGAGCAAGTGGAGCAGCTTCCCGCAGACGCGGAATGCCGTCCAACTCAAAAATACTTCCTCGTTTCATAATACCCTCCCTTTTCTTTTGTTTCTGCTTATGCTTTTTCTGCCAGGTTTTATTATACCAAACAAAATGCATAAAAACAATTAGCCTACCTAAAAATTTTTGTATAAATATTACACAAAAAATTATGTTCTTTTTTGTGGACTTTTATGTGAGCAATTCAAACGTATGATAAAGATTGATCCTTCCATACCCCCATTCTTTATTTGGATATGTCATATTTTCCTCTCTGACAGCCCCTCTCCTCAGATAGTTCTTTACGCTGTTTCCAAAAAAGAACGGCTCGTTTCCCCGGATATTTGCCCATTCAAACAGAAGCGCCGCAGCCCCTGCGGTCTGTGCTGCCGCAAGACTTGTTCCGGATGCTGTTCCATAACCGCCCAAAGGGCCTGCCAGCGGCACTTTTATATCCACTCCCGGAGCAGCAAAATCCGGTTTGACCAGATTATCCGTATTATATCCTCTGCTGGCCCGTATGTAGAGGCTGTTGTCCCGATACTGATACGCAGTAGCTGTCATACCATTGGGGGCATCCCCCGGTGCCGTAATGGTATAATCCGGAGAAGCTTCCAGAAAATATGTTTCCTCTGATATCATTCCCTGCACCGGAAGCCAGACATGAAACATGGCCGGACTGTTAAGCCGGCTTTCTGTCTCCAGCTTCCAGATTCCTTCCGCCGGATGAAGAAAGCGGAAAAAGATCAGTGTATTTCCCGATCGCCTCTCTATGGGAATATAATTTACCAGCACCTTTGTTTCCACAAACACAAAGGAAAGCTCCTGCGTACTGTTTTTCAGAGCAGAGCTTACCGGCAGCCGCTCTCCGGTGGGCGACTGAATGACAACGTTATAAAAATCCGGAGATTCTCCCCAAAACTCCATAGAAAATCCATATAAGGATTCCGGCTTCCCTACCCTCAGTTCCAGGATATCCCGGGGATTGGTCTCATTTATCATTCCCATATAGTGATGTCTGGCAAGTCCTTCATTACCTGCGGCAACTGCTACTGCATTCTGAGTAAAATTGGCAACACTGCCCACATACTGGCTGAGAGGTCCTTCCCCTCTGTGGGCTCCCAGGCTGCTTCCCAGTCCAATGCACACAGACAGAGGTTTCTGATATCGGAACGCCGTCTTTACCACATAAGAGATCGCCAGCATTATATCATCCTCCTGAAACACCTCTGCGGAAGGAGGAATCAGGTAAAGTTCCCTGAGGTATTTTTTTGCCTGCTTTAATTTTACCACCACCAGCTCTGCTTCCGGTGCAGCACCGGAAAATCCCTGCTCCGGAATCATATTTCCTGCTGCGGTTCCTGCCAGCATTGTTCCATGGCCATTTTCATCCAGAGGCGGAAGTTCTTCCACATCATCCGGAGATGTCAGGGCACGGTTGATTTCCTCTCTGGTAAAGACTCGCCCATACGGAACTCCTTCCGACGGTGTGCCGGAAGCATTCTGATCCCAGATGCAGAGGATTTTTGTACGGTTTCCGTTTCGGAACGCCTCATGTCTCCAGTCTATTCCCGAATCGATCACTGCAATAAGATTCCCGACTCCCCGAAGCTTCAGATAAGGATGGTCATGGAGCCTTGTGATCCCAGATGCCCCAAGGCTTCCCTGGTCCATGTAGGTATAGCATTTTGGCACAGAAAAATAAGAATAGCTGCTGATCAGTGGTTCCGGGATCTGTGACGGAGGCACATAGATCACCCCAAAGAGTTCATCAATGATCTGAAAATATCTGTTGGATTCATGTCTGGCTGTACCGTTTACACTTTGATTATATCGGACAATATAATTACGGAAATTTTCATCCTGAGCCGGAAGGATCTGATCTTCGTCCGTTCCTTCCTGACTGACCGTGACTTCTGCTTCTTTTTTTATAAAACTTTCCAGCCCCGGTTCATAATCTTCTTTTTCCAGCATGGCCTCACCATAATTTCATTTTTTATCAGCCTATGCTTTCCCGCTGTCTCTGATTCCTGTCAAAAAAAGCTTTCGCATTCCACAGATTTCTCTGTTTCCTGCGAAAGCTTTTATTTTTGCTTTATCAGCCCTGACTCAGTACAGAGCGGACATGATCAACTTCCTCTCTAGTGGCTTTTGCTGCCGGAACATAATATCCTCTTGCCCGGGCAATACGGTAAATTTCTTCCTGAGACATTTCACACTGATTGCGAATCTGTTTCAGAGTCTGTTTCAGCTGTGCATTTTCTGTCTGGGGGATCATCTCTCCATAACGCACAAGCTCACCGTTAATACCTGCCAGTGTGTCTGCTACCATTGTCTTTTCATTCATCTTCGGCACCTCCTACTGTAAAAACTGCATCAGCTGCTGTTTAGTCTGCTGTGCGGACTGGGCGGATTTCTGGAAAAACTGCTTTACTTCCATATCCTCTGTCTTTTGTGCATAGTCCTGCATCTTACAGTGTGTGGTGTCAAAGCCGCCGATCAGATGGCGCAGGTTCTGAAGATCAAGTTCTGAAATCTCTGTCATGATACTACCTCCTCAATGATATTTTACAAAAGGTAGTATGTCAGAAAACAGATTTTTTATTCACCGATCAGCCAGTTGTACATTTCTTCGTACTGTCTTGCAGAATTTCCCCAGGAGAAATCAGCTGCCATGGCACGGTCTACCATCTTGTTCCACTCGCGCTTGTTGTCGTAGAATACACGCTCTGCATTCCGTACCGTAGCCATCATCTCGTGTGCATTGTAATTGGTAAAGCTAAAGCCTGTTCCGGTTCCTTCAAACTCGTTATAAGGCTGTACAGTATCCTTCAGACCGCCTGTCTCACGAACGATCGGAAGGGTTCCATAGCGAAGGCTCATCAGCTGGCTCAGTCCGCACGGCTCAAAGAGAGACGGCATCAGGAATGCATCTGAAGCTGCATAGATTCTGTGAGACATCGGCTCATCATAATAAATCTGGGCAGAAACCTTGCCATGATATTTCCAGTCAAAGTGACGGAACATATTCTCATAACGTTCATCACCGGTTCCCAGGATTACAAACTGAACCGCATCCTGGCACATTTCATCCATCACATAAGCGATCAGATCAAAACCTTTCTGGTCAGTCAGGCGGGATACGATACCGATCATCATAGCCTTCGGATCAACTTCAAGACCCAGATCCTTCTGGAGCTGAAGTTTATTTTTTACTTTTTCTTTACGGAAGGTCTTTGCATTATAATTCTGTGTAATAAACGGATCCGTTTCCGGATTAAATACATCATAATCGATTCCGTTTACGATTCCGCGGAGACTGTTGGAGCGGGCACACATCAGACCATCCAGCTTTTCTCCGTAGAACGGAGTCTTGATCTCTTCTGCATATGTATTACTTACAGTGGTAACCGCGTCGGCAAATACGATACCGCCCTTCAGGAAGTTGGCGTCCTTATAAGCCTCAAGCTTATCCGGTGCAAAGTAATAATCAGACAGTCCTGTGATTTCTTTTACTGTTTTTACATCCCATACACCCTGGAATTTCAGATTATGGATAGTCATAACTGTCTTGATACCCCAGAAGAAATCATTCTGCTGGAAGGAATCATGAAGATATACAGGAACAAGACCGGTCTGCCAGTCATGACAGTGGATCACATCCGGGCGGAAACCGATCACCGGAAGTACGGAAAGCACTGCCTTGGAGAAAAATGCAAATTTTTCCAGGTCCCATGGTGCGCTGTCATAAGGCTTCGGACCGCTGAAATAATATTCATTGTCAATAAAATAAAACTGAATTCCTTCATACTGCATCTGCATGATGCCTACATAGCAGTTTTTGTACCCAAGATCCATATAAAAATGGGTCACATACTCCATTTTATCTTTCCATTCCTGTTTCATGCAGGCATATTTTGGGAGGATAACACGGATATCAAAATAACGTTTATCGAAATATTTCGGAAGCGCTCCGGCTACGTCTGCCAATCCTCCTGTCTTGATAAACGGCACTGCTTCTGATGTTGCAAATAAAATCCTTTTCATCTGTAAATACCCCTCCTTAGTGTGGCTTAAAGATATTTTTATTATACTCCAAATAACCTCTATTGGAAAGAGTGTTTTTTGTATTCCAGGCGAATCTTATCCGCAATCAGCGCAATAAATTCTGAATTTGTAGGTTTTCCCTTTCCTGTGCTGACCGTATATCCAAAAAGCTCATCAATGGTGTCCATCTTGCCTCTGCTCCATGCCACCTCTATGGCATGACGGATGGCTCTTTCCACACGGCTGGGTGTTGTCTGGTGCTTTTTGGCTATGGTAGGATAAAGCACCTTGGTAATGGAGTTCAGCATCTCGATATCGTTGACTGCCAGAATAATAGCGTCTCTTAAATACTGATATCCTTTAATATGTGCAGGTACTCCGATTTCATGGATGATATTTGTCACATCAGATTCCAGATCCCGTGCGCCATACTCTGCTTTCTGTTCCTGAACACCAGCCGGACGCAGCATAGGTTCCCTGTTTTTTCGATCTCCAGATCTCCTCAGATGCTTGATTCGGTTCAAAAGCACCTGATTGTCAAATGGTTTCAGCATATAATAATCAGCTCCCAGGCTGAAGGCATCTTCTGTGATTCTTTCCTGCCCCACCGCAGAAACAACAATAAAAGAAGGCTGTTTCTTTACTGCCATATCATGACTGCAGTGTTCCATAACTGACAGCCCGTCCATTTTCGGCATAATGATATCCAGAATCACCACATCCGGCTGTTTTTCTTTGATAATATTACAGATTTCCTCTCCATTATGTGCTTTGCCGACCAGTGTCAGATCCTTGTCTTCTTCAATCATCCGCCCCAGTATTTCTACCATCTTCTCGTTATCATCTGCAACTGCTACATTTAATTTTTCCATCAGACCAGTTTCCTCCTCATTTTTGACAGCCTGCCTGCAAAAAGCTGTGTTGAAATTTCATTTACTCATATGTCACAGATATTATAGAGGAAGCACCTGCGCGAAATCAAGCCGAAAGAGGCTGAAATATCTGTTTTTCTTTCGCTTTATTTCGAGTTTTACAGACATTTATCCCAATAAATCGCGGAAATGATTTCTGCCAAAACGGGATATCCTGCAGTTTTATGCGGTTTTACGCTGTTCCCGCTTTTTTTACTTTTTTCTACATATCCATCCGGATCACTCCATACAAAGCCATTCTACAAAACCAGATCCTCCTGAAAACCATTCAATTATCATCTGGCGAATCTTTTCTCTTCCATAATAAAAGAAAATACCAGGAGTACCCATTCCTTCCAGTCTTCCAAATGAATGTCTGTCAATTCCTGTATTCTCCTTAATCGATAAAAGAATGTAGTTCTGTGAATATGAAGCTTTTCTGCTGCCTCAGCTGCATTAAACCGGCATTTGATATATTCATAAAGGGTCAGGACCAAATGTGAATCCGGATGGCTCCGATCATATTCTTTTAAGATCACTAATGCCTGATGACATAGATCATGAACCGGTAATTCCTCCGTCAGCTTACCGACCATATATTCCAGACGATAATCTCCAAATTCATAGATCCAAAAACTTGGATTTTTCTTTTGCCCCAGCTTTAACGCTATCTCTGCTTCTCTTATGTAAAAATCCAGATCAAAAAAATCGGAAAAGGGACAACTGATTCCAGCAATTAACAGGTTTTCCCGTAAAAACACGGATATGTTTGTTCTATGAATATCTTTATTTTCCTGCATTGACAAATTCCAAAGCGCATAGATTGCTTTACCATTTTCTGCCGCATAGGTATTTGGAAACGTATTTTCAAATTGTGTACAGAAAAACTTTAACGTCTGAGATGAATTTCCATAACCGTTAGGCTGTAGTTTCACTACCAGAAATGCATCACGAGAGTCCCATCCAATTCCCTTTAAAGCTTTTGCCGCTTCTGCCCGTGTATATGGCTTTCCTGCTGCTGCATCCGACCAAAAGCTCCGAAAAATAGATTCATTGGGATTCTTCAAAGACTCTTTATAATTATGGATATAACATCGTTTCAGACAAACACATAAATATTCCAAAAGCTGCTGAAGCGGCAGCGGCTTTTCTGTTTCCTCTACTTCTATCAAAAGTCTGCACAAATATGTATGACAATAAAAAATATTGTAATAATATGTTCTAACTCCCGGTCTGTCCATATAGGGGGAAAAAATCAGTCCGTTTTCGTCAAATGTTTCGTCAAAAGCAGGATTTTCTATATATAAGTTCTGAATAGAAGGTACCGTCATTTCTCCCTGTTCATTCAGTACCTCGTTCCAGGAAGCAGAAATATCAGAAAGCACCTGATACTCTACCTGATACACCCTGTTGACCAGCGACAAACTCACATTCAAAAAATGTGCAGCAGAGTTCAAGACTCGCTCGATTGAATACTCATAAAAAGCCGCGTTATCCATTTCATAAACCCATTCTCTATACTCAAGATACAAATTCAAGACAGCATTTTCTGTATGATCCAGTTCCTCTTTCTTACAAAAAATAAAGTATCCCTTTTTCCCGTTCAATTTCTCTCGCAGTGTTTCCGGTACAATTCTCAGATATGTTTCATTTCCAGTCCATGCTTCCAGCGTATTCAGATCCCGGCAGATATCCACATACAGGACATCCGTCTCCTCAGTGGTTGGTTTGCCTCTATATATTCTTCGTATAACCCTTTCTCCATGCCAGTTTCCAAAATGTTCCGCCTCATATCTGCGTTTCAAAAGATAATCAAATATATCCCACGTAAGCTTCATAGTCCCCCCTCCTATTTGCTACATATAGTAGCAATCCTTTTCATATCTGTCAACCATATAAGCATAGAATCATTTGATTTTACATGATAAAATCAGTTCAACAATCAGTCATACATATATAGGAGGAACCGTTATGTCAGTTATACCTTTTCATGAATCAGAGTTGAACATTAAAAAAATGCACAAATGCGGCGGGCTTGAGATGATGAGAGCCATGGGAATTTCCGATTTTCCTGAAATGGAACCTATTTTTCAAAGACCTGTTCCTGAAAAAGAAAATTTAAAACTATGGTTTGACCGTAAACAGCCCTGTTATCTCCCCACTGTTGGCTGGGTAATGTGTGATGTAAATGTTTTTCGCCCAAGAATACATCCCGATAATGTAGCCTGTCATCTTATTTTTGATGGAGAGCCTTTATATGAATATACCACTAATCAAATGCCAGGTTTTTTTGATCTGAACTGGGTGTATGTTCCTGTGGCAGGCGGGTCTACTGTCGCTCCCGGCAAACCCAAAATTGAAGATATGAGTGAATGGGAAAAATATATTTCCATGCCAGATCTTGATGCTCTGGACTGGGATAGATGTGAAAACAACAATAAAGATTATCTGGATACCCCTCAGCACAATCAGCTTGGTATTCTGTGCGGCTTTTGGGAAAGATTAATGTCCCTTATGGACGTAGAAGGGGCAGCTGTTGCTTTGATTGATGAAGATCAGTCCGAAGGTCTTCATCGCTTTTTTGATCAGTATGCCGATTTTCTCATTGATTATATTACCCGTATGAAAAAAATATGCGATATTGACGGTGTCCTGATTCATGATGACTGGGGACACCAAAATGGGGCTTTTTTCTCGCTGGATACTGCAATGGAAATGTTTGTTCCTTACCTAAAACGTGTTACAGATGCCGTTCACAAGCTGGGTATGTATTTTGAACTGCACAGCTGCGGCAAAAATGAAACTTTAGTTCCTGCCTATATTGCAGCTGGAGTAGATCTCTGGTGTCCACAGGTTATCAACGATGTAAAAATGCTTGCCGAAAAATATAAGGATGCTCCTATCACCTTTGGCATGCAGGGCATTGATGTATCTGCTGATGCAGCAGAAGAAGAGCAGAGACAGGCAGCTGTCAGCTGGTTTGAAACATATAAGGACTACCGGGTCGTTCCCGCTTTTATGAATTCCACCCCGACGATAGCTGCAACTCTTTATAAACTCAGCAGAGAATATTATAACCGGAAAAATCAAATGTCAGAATTTTAAATATACTCTGCCCAATCCAAAGTGTCGCTCTGACACTTTGGATTGACCTTGAGAAAAGATTTATATATCTTCATCTGGCAATATACCATTCAAGAAATTCCCTGATATATCGTTTGTGTGGTGTAATGACTTCGATATCGACTGCCGGATTTTGTTCTGTCCTTTCCTGCATTGCAGAAATAAAGGACATTGGAATCAGCTGTCAGCAAAAAATCAATCAGATCATCAAATTCTTTATCAACCATATTCATATACGACTTGGATACATCATCCATCTTGGACGGCACCTGATCTCCGCCTGCAACAGGATAAATATAATAAGAAAAACGACTATCGTCTATTAATGGACATTGCTTTTTCTGACGTTCTTTCTCCGTCCTAAGATCAATGACGGTAGTTATATGATTCAATAACATCCAATTCTTTTCATTCTCCGAAATCTTGGTTGGAACATCACTGCGAATATATTTTATACTGTTTTTTAATATTGAACGGGTATTTAATGTACTTTCAAAAATTATATTTTTTTCTCTTTTTGTATAAACCAAATCCGTCATACCATTGTAGGACTGTGTTTTGAGCAGTCTCAGCTTAATTTCATGATCAGTCTTTTCAAAAAGACGGATACCTGATCCCAGAATCGTCGGAATCACTGTAATATAGTAACAGTCAATCATATCTTCCCTAACCAATTGCTGGATCAGAGCAGCCCCTCCACATATCCAAATGCCTTTTCCATTTTCTTCTCGTAATCTTTTTAACAGAACAGCAGGACTTTCACTGGTAAATCGAATCTTATCAGAAGATGGTTTCGGCTGATGTGTTATAACATAGGTTGTAAAATTGTTATAAACCCACTCATCTGGTGAAAGCTCTGTAACGATCTGATGATACGTATTCCACCCCATGATCACAGTATCCATATCTTTCACGAATTCAGAATATACATCCTTATTATCCTCGTCATTGCCCTGTCCGCCCAGCCAGTCAACACTGCCTTTCCTATCTGCAATATAACCATCAAGACTCATTGCTATAAACAAGCTGATTTTTTTCACAAAATCCCCCCTTTTTTCATAAAAACTCCATTAATGGAATTAAATACTTTTTATCTGTCCAGTCGCAATCTTGCCCTGCCGCACACATAAGAGCTTTCATCCATGGTTCGTATGTATTTGGGTCTTTTTTTGCTACGGATTTTTGTAACATTTTACATAAAGTTCTATCCATAAATTTCATTTTACTTTCGTTCCATGCACCTCGCCCATAAAAAAGTGGAATATCTCTTAAATCACCTGTCAGGTTATGCTCTTTAATTGTTGCAAATGCGCCCTCATCATAAGGAGAAGCACCTACACAGAATATCGCCAGCTTTTTGCTTTTCAGCTTATCCATATTCCTTTTCAAAAACGATAATCCTGCTATTCCAGAAGCATATATGCCACCGCACAATATGATTGTTTCGTACCGTGCTGCTTCATTTACCGTTGTTTTAGCTATTTCTACACAATGATAACCCGTCATTGCCTGAATCCACTCTGCATATTTTTTTGTTGCCCCATATTTCGACTGATAAACAATAATTCCTTTTGCCATAATGTTTTCCTTTCCGGGTAGAACTTATATTTTTATAGTACAGTTACTGTTCACAGCAGCTCCAATGCCTGTTTCAAAAATGCTTCATAAGCAATTTCCTGTTGTGTATATATTTCCTCTGTTGAAATTCCCGGTGTTGTTACTGAAAAAACAGTACCAATGCCAATCGTATAAATCAGCATATTTAAATGCAACTGTTTCGCCCGCTCTACACTAATGTTTAAATTCCTGGCAATCACTTCAGCAGTATGTGGATTAGTTTCTGACTGATATAAATCATTCAGCGAAGAAATTCCCTTACGCTGATGTAAAATAAAAATCCTGAATAAATGAGGTTCCTCTTGTGCGAATTGAATATAAGATCTGCCCGTACTGCGAAACAGATCATCCTTACTGATATGACTCGCGACATACTCTTGTATAAAACGATTGACTTGCTCGATTACATCTTGTCGTAAACCGTCCATATTTTTGCAATAGCTGTAAATCGGTTGTACGGAACATCCTATTTTATCTGCAATATTTTTTACCAGAACCTGTTCCATACCACTGTTTCTTGCAATTTCAAAAGCGGCATCCACAACCATTTCCTTTGTGATTCTTTGTTTTGGCATTGTGTTCCTCCTTATAACCATTTTATATAAATCATTTATATAAATTGATTATAAATTTCACAATAGATTTTGTCAATCACTATAAAATAAAATGAGGCAAAGATTTCTCTCCGCCCCTTTTTCCTCTATTATGATATGTCGAATATTCCGGCAAATGCTTATAACAAACCACTATATATTTCAAAATCCTCATCCTTAAATACATTGAAAACCACTTTTTTGATTCTGTTATCTTTATTGATAAATTGCTTTACTGTTTCTGAGGCAATTTCAGCAGCTCTTTGCTGCGGGAAACGGAATACACCTGTAGACAGACAACAAAATGCAATAGCTTCCACACCTGTATCAGCAGCAAGTTTCAGACACTCTCTATAACAGCTTGCAAGCAGTTCTTCATCTTCTTTTGTAACGGCCCATTGTATAACAGGTCCTACCGTATGGAGAATATATTTTGCCGGAAGATTATATCCGAAAGTAATCTTGGCCTTTCCTGTCTCTTCTTCATGTCCCTGCTTTGTCATAATCTCATACATTTTCAGACGAAGCTCCACTCCTGCATAAGTATGAATAAAATTATCAATACAGGCATGCATTGGTGAAAAGCATCCAAGCATCTGCGAGTTGCAGGCATTTACAATGGCATCACATTTCAGCGTTGTGATATCGCCCTGCCAGATATATAATCTCGAATCCGATTTTACAGGGGTAAGATCCTTAATATCTGTAATACCACGCTCCTTATTTCTTTCCGTGAGATATTCGTCCTGAATTTTCAGGAACTCTTCACTGACCGGTCCCGGTTGTCTGACATTCATAAGTGAACGAAGCAGATTTTGCTGTTCCTGCTTATCTGCCGGAATCGTCTGTCTGCCAGACCAGATTTTTTCTTTTAAAAGATACTTGATCAGATACACTCTTCGATCGTCCTGTGTCATGAAATCTCCCTCCTTATATCTGTAATTGCCCCTGCCATATCGCCGCTGATTCCTATTGCCCGATTTCCAAAGCTTTCAGGAACCACTGCTTCATCCATATTGAGACGGATCAAAACGTAAGAATTATTTTCACGCACCATCTTTTCAAAAGGAAAACGTATGATAATCGGAGTATTAAATCCAACTCCCAGTTCAAGAAGCACAACATTTTTGCCTTTATTCTGCTCCAGAAAATCTGCATATCTGTCCGCTGCCTCATGCCATGCTCCGTCTTCCACAAAATAATTATCGCAGCGAAGGTGCATAGCCATCCTGCCGCCGCATACCGGGCATTTTGGCACGAGCTCAGATGGAACCAGACAGTCTTTTCTTGCTTCATCCATCTTCTTGAATAATGCTTCCGAATCATATACCTTTTGATGACATCCTCTCTGACACTGAATCTCTCCATAATCTCCCTGGGTTGCAAATATCCTCTCAGGTTCAAATCCTGCTTTATAAAACTGATGGTCTACATTGGTTGTCAGTACAAAATATTCTTTGTCCTTTACAATATCATGAAGTTCTCTGTAAAGCGGCAGCGCCGGTGGGTCAAACCGATTCATTAATGCATGCTTTGACCAGTATCCCCACTTTGCCTCTTCTGATGGATATGGATAAAAACCGGCCGCATACATATCTGTCATATACTGTCCGCCGTATTTTTCTATAAATTCTACAAAATTATCGGTAAACCTTTTACCGCCATACTGTATTCCTGCTGCTGTCGATGTACCGGCACCTGCTCCTATGATTACGGAATCCGCATCTTTTATAAATTCTGCTGATCTGTTAATCTGATCTTCATATGCATCCTTTTGAAACACATAATCCCTTGCCGGAGTATCACATAAAAAATCTCGCCAGTCAGCATGACCTTTTCTGATTTTTTTAAAAAGCATACTTACCCTCTTTTCTCAATACACTTCTGTGGACATGCAGAAAGACATAATTTGCATCCAATACATTCCTTACCAACATAATACCCCATCTGGATAATCTCTGCATCACCGATTTTGATGGTATCCCTCACAATATTGGAGAGATTACTGATATCGAAACCATCTTCTTTGTTTTTTGTAACTCTCCTTTTGTGAGATATGTCCGAATTTAAAACAGCCCACAGGATGGGATTTCCTGCGGGACTTGTTTTATCATATGTATCATCTGTAATTAGAACTCATACGGTGGATTTTCTGAAAAATCAGCAATCGCTCCATGAGGATTATCAAGATAGAACACCTCAAAAACAGGATTATCTGCTGTCTGATACTGTCCCTTAACGATAGGATTATTCATGCAGCCTTCCTTTACGCTCATGTTGTTCTCAAATACTGCCTTGCCATGAAGGCGAATCCACGCATATTCCGGAGAAGAAACGGAAACTTCAACCTCCGGATTTTCTAACATATCTTTGTAAACTTCCTTTGTGTTGTTCGTACAGAACCAGAGCTTTCCCTCCTGCTCGAAGCAGAACATAAATGGACGGCATTTAGCCTTTCCATCTCTTCCAACTGTTGCTAAATACTGAACCGGGTTTTTCTGTAAAAACTCTACTACTTTCTGCATGTAAAGTACCTCCTTGAATTTGTTGTAACTTTTATTATTACATCTTGTTTTTGTACTATAGCACCCAATTGATGTAATGTCAATAGTTACATCAAAATTTTTGTTTATCCGGCTGCTTTCCTTATAAATAAAATAAAAAGGCTCCGGAATCACACCCGAAGCCCTGTCAGCTACTCTTTTTCTATATATACAGCAATTTCTTTTTTCACATCAGCCAATGTCATTTCAGAAAGCTTTGCCTCCATTGCCCTTTGTACTTCTAACAATCTCTTGTCAAGGACATGATGAATATTCTTTCCCACCGGGCATCTCTGATTTGGCTTCTCATGAAAATGGAACAGTTCTTCATCCGGTGCACATTCCACTGCTTTATACACATCAAGAAACGTGATCCGGTCAAGCGGTCTGGTAATCGTAACACCGCCTGTTCCTCTTGCGACTTCAATCAGTCCTGCAGCCTTCAGCTGCTGTAGTATTTTTCGGACAATAACAGGATTGGTTCCGATACTTGCTGCCATAAAATCACTCGTCATCTTTTGATCTGAAAATGTATCTATACAGGCAAACATATGAATTGCCATCGTAAATCTGCTGGAAATCTGCATTATAAGCACCTCTCTTCAGCAATAAGAATATCAGAAACCTGGTGTAGTTTCAATGGTTACATTCTTTTTCTCAATCAAACATATTCTGCCTGGTTTTTCATAGCGTTTTCTACTCGCTCATGTATCATCCCATGCGTCTGAATTCTCTAACGATAAAGAAAATACAAAGTACCGCTGCGATCCCATCTGCCACAGGCGCTGAGAACATTACCCCTTCAATTCCCATAAACAGGGGAAGAATCAGCAATAGTGGAAGTAAGAAGATGATCTGTCTGGTAAGGGATAAAAACACACCATATCCAGCCTTTCCGATGGAGGTAAAAGTGTTTGCTGTAATCGGCTGGATTCCATTGATAAAGGTAAAAAACATATAAATACGGAAAAATTTTTCGGCAAAAAGGAAATATTCTTCACTTCCTGAACCAAAAATACCGATGATCTGTCTTGGAAACAGCTGGAACAGCAGAAATGCAACAATCGAGATCCCAACCGCTGCCGTCACTGCTTTTTTATAAGTCTGTTTCACACGGTCATAATTCTCGGCGCCGTAATTATAGCTGATGATCGGCTGGATTCCCTGAGAAATACCGATCACGATCGCAAAAAAGATCATTCCTACTTTTGAAATGATACCAGCACATGCCAGAGGAATGTCACTTCCGTAAGAAGACTGTGCTCCGTAATAGGTCAGCGTATTATTCATAACGATCTGTACGATCATCATCGCAAACTGGTTAAAAAACGGAGCGATTCCCAGAGAAATCACAGGCAGCCATGCAGCCCTGGAGGGAATCAGGCTTTTTAACGGAATATGTACGGTCTTAAATCTGGATAAATATCCAAGCACCATCACACCCGAAACCACCTGTCCGATGATCGTCGCCCATGCGGCGCCTGCGATCCCCATGTCCAGCCCAAAAATAAACAGCGGATCCAGTATCGTATTGATAACTGCTCCCACCAATGTGCAGATCATAGAGAATTTCGGACTTCCATCTGCACGGATCAGATTACTTCCACCTGTTGTTACGATCAAAAAAGGAAATCCCAAAACCGTAATTCCGGTATAAATCAGCGTATATTCCAGAATCTGATCCGTAGCGCCAAATGCTCTGACCATCGGCTCCAGAAAAATCTCTGCCAGAATACAGAGCACAACGCCAAGCGTCAGCATCATTCCAATGGCGCCGCCGGCAAATTTTACTGCTTTTTCTCTCTGCTTCCTTCCCATGGAAAGATTAAAATTCGCAGCTCCTCCAATTCCGCACAAAAGCGAAATTGCCGTGCAGGTGATCGTAAGAGGAAATGCTACGTTCGTTGCTGCATTTCCCAACATTCCAACGCTTCTTCCAATAAAAAACTGGTCTACAATATTATATAAAGAGCTCACCAGCATTGCGATGATACTGGGAATCGCAAATCTGGCAAGCAGGGTTCCTATGGGTTCTGTCCCAAGTGGATTCTTCTGTTGCTCGTCCATGACCTTCCTCCTGTTGTTTTTCAGCGGGGTACTTCCCATGTGTTTGGAAAAACCTCCTGTCCTGTTTTCTGATAAGATAATTATAGGGAGCAAAAATACACCTGTCAAGATTCCGAAAAAGTATCTCCGGCAAGGCTCAGAACAGGTCTAACATATTATCCAGATATATTTTTTCTCTGACATGGATATGATACTCCGGTTTTGTCATATAATAAAGTAAAAACTCCAGAACCAACGCACTGCCAAGCCCCCTGCCTTCAATCTTAAAATTAGTAAATCCCATTGGCAGATAGGTGTTTTTAATATCCTCTATGCTGATAAAGCCAGGATTTGTCATTGCTTTTGAAAACTGATATCCATGCCCGGCATCCGGTGCCGCACAATGATGCTCCGGTCCGTCTTCGCCCAGATTTTTACGGCTGACTGCTTCGTAGCAGTGTTTTCTGTCCCTGCAGCCAAACCAGCAGCATTCGTTGCACAGAAATTCTACTTTTTCTTTCTGAGTCATGGGCAGTTTTTTCCATTTGTCAAACATCTTATTCAGCCGGAAATCCGGAACCACATACCGAAAATCCTCTCTCCTGAGTTCTTCCATAAACTGAGTAAATTCCGTCAGCACTTTTGTGGTGGAAGAAACAAAATACAGTCCCGGAGCCTTGATTTTGAGATGCTCTAACAATAACTCTGAAGCAATAATGACGCCATTTTGTTTTTTTTCGCTTTTTTCAAACAATATACACAGCTCATTGCACTTCCGGTCCTCAAGATGTTCCTCTCTAAGCAGAGAATTGCTGAATGTCAGCCTGGCAGAAATCCCATACTCTTCCATCAGAGCCAGAACTTCCTCCGGATTTGCCTCTCCATATTCCACGCGTCCTCCACCCCAGATACATTCTGCCGGAGCGCCGTATATCGAACCAATCTCACACCAGTCATAAAAATATTCTCTGTGCTCCCGGAATAATGGCAGAAACACGCGATACAATTCATAAAACTCAAACAATCCGGGAAGGTGGTAATATGCAGTATTTATTTTCTGTTCATTTTTTTTTAATTTCACCAAACATCGCTCCTCCAATAATCAGCATAGCGCCAACAATCTGTACAGGCGTCATTACCTCATGCAGCAGAAATGCCGAAAATAGAAGCGCCGACACCGGATCAAGATAGCTGAGCAGGGCAACAGACTGACCAGACAGCTTCTGTAAACCAGAAAAATACAGCAAATATGCAAGCCCCGTATTAAGAAAACCGATTGCTGCAATATAAGGCAGGTCATTTCCTGTCAAATGCGGAATACCGGAAGTACATAGATTGTATATCAGTACAACAACGAACGCTGTATCCAATTCAATGGCTGCGGTCTGCATCCCGCCTGTATGAGAAATCTGTTTGTTTATAACAATCAATGCAGCATAAAAAAGTGCCGAAACCGCTGCTGACAGCAATCCCAATGAATTCATTCCGGTCACTACAATACTTCCGCTTATGCAGATAAAACCAATCGCTACAATCATAACAAAAAGCAGCTTTCTCTTCGTAAGCTTTTCACGAAAAAAAACTGGCGAAAACAAAAGCACAAGAATTGGTCCCACATAATAAATCAAGGTTGCAAGACTGACATTCAAAGCCCTGTAGGCCTCAAAAAGTGTGACCCAATTCAGACCAAGTGCAGCTCCGCCCAGCAAAAGAGGCATACGCTCTTTTTTCACACTGTCTTTGTCAAATCCTCCGCAAAACAAAACCAGACAAGTCAGCATGATACCGCCAATGAATGTACGCAGCAGCACAATCTGACTGCCGGTTAACGATATATGTGAGACAAAAATACCATTTGTGCCAAAAATCAATAATGCCAGTATGTACATACCATATGCCAGAAATCTTTTATCATGGCTCTTCTTTTCCATCATTTCCCTTCCTCGCAATTCCCTGATGCCTGTCATTCAAATTTTTCTAATCTCATTTTAGCATAAGCACTATGAAGTTGCATCTTCTATTTTCTATTGGCGGTCTACAAACAAAGCCTCCTGTTGATTTCGCAGGATTCCTCGGTATTTGGCTTTCGCCAAATTGTCCACTCGCAATCAGGAGACACTTACAAGAAAGCTTGCAGCGTCTCCTGATTGCTCCTGTACAGCTTGGACTCAATGCTCCAGCATATTTTCAATAAAAATCCCATATCCTCTTGTCGGATCATTAACCAGCACATGTGTCACTGCCCCCACGATCTTTCCATCCTGAAGGATAGGCGAACCTGACATTCCCTGAACAATACCGCCTGTTTCCGACAAAAGCTCCGAATCTGTTACATGTATCACAAAGCTTTTATTTGTATCCTCATGATTCATGTCGATTCTGGTAATCTCTGCCTGGTATTCCTGCACGGTTCCATTTATGCAGCATAAAAGAGAGGCCGGACCTGTTTTCAGCTCCTGTTTATATGCCACAGGCATTTTTTTCAGGAATATTCCGCCTTTTTCTGCAGATATTTGTCCATAAATTCCATTTTTACTGTTTATACCAATATTTCCAAGAATTTTTCCCGGCTCATAGCGAATCATACCGGAAAGTTCTCCCGGACTTCCGCTTTCTCCTTTTTGTATTCCCAGAACCTCTGCCTGATAAAGCGTTCCATTACTGATATGAAGCAGTTCTCCTGTATCTACATCACTGATCCCGTGTCCCAGCGCCCCATAATTTCCCTGTCCGTCTACAAAAGTCAATGTACCGATTCCCTGCGTATTATCTCTTACCCAAATTCCAAGCTTATAATCTCCATTTGTATCTTTCACTGGTGTCAAAGAAACCGGAATCTCCTGTCCTTCTCTTCGTATCTCAAGGGTCACATCCTCGCCATTTAAAAGTGAAATGTCATTGATCAGTTCCTGTTTGCTTGTGATCTTTTGTTCATTAAAAGCCACTATATAATCTCCTGCCTTTACAATATTTTTTGCAGGATCCTGAGATACCCCCTGTTCTGTCAGAATCTCTCCTGTATCAATGATCAGGACGCCTTCTGTCTCCATATAAATTCCCACTGTATTCCCACTTACATATACATATCCGCTTTCTGCCGGAGTTACCTTTATATTTTTGAAAGGAAGAAATCCCAGCAGCTTACATGGAAGAAGATAACTGCCTTCTCCCGATACCTCTATTGCATCCTCAAATTTCAAAAGAGGATGCTCCAGAAGCTGTGTTACCTTCTGGTTTTCTCCTTCTGACACCTGTATCTCATCAGGAATCTTTCGGTCCATATAACAATATCCCAGCCATCCCATGGCAAGGATATCCAGTCCCAGACACCACAGAAGAAATCTTCTGTATGTTCTTCTGTTCATTCTGTCACATCCTTTCCACATAATATAAAAGAGAGGATAACCTCTCCTGTTATCCTCTCTTATTATGCGGTAAAACATTTTATTTCAGTCTTGTATTTTTATGTACCTGTGCCAATTCTTTCATTTCTTTTGCATTATGGAATACAGCCTCTGTAATCTCTGCTCCGCCGAGAAGCCTTGCAAGCTCACGGATGGCTGCATCTCCTTCTAATGGATGGATTTCCGTGATCGTTTCCGTTCCTTTTTGATGCTTTTCAATCTCAAAATGTGTATCTGCCATTGCCGCGATCTGCGGAAGATGCGTGATACACAAAACCTGATGGCAGGCTCCGATCACAGCCATTTTTTCTGATACCTTCTGCGCAGTCCTTCCACTGATACCCGTGTCGATCTCATCAAAGATCAACGTCTCAATCTGATCCCGGTCAGCAAGGATTGCCTTAATCGCCAGCATGATCCTGGACAGCTCACCTCCGGAAACAATCCTTCCCAATGGTTTTACATCCTCTCCTGGATTGGTAGAAATTTCATATTCTATGTCATCTGTTCCATTATCAGAAAATTCTTTTTTTCTCTGGAAATCAATACGGAATTTCACATCCAGGAAATTCATGTCGCGAAGACCTTCTATGATTTTTTCTGTCAGTGCTTTGCTATATTCTTTCCTGATTTCTGACAAAACATGCGATGCTTTTTCAAGCTGATGTTCTGTTTTTTTCAGTTCCTCTTTTGCTTTCAGGAAATTTTCTTCATATTTTGAAAGATCTTCCAGTTTTTTCTGCTGCCTCTCCTGATAAGCAAGGATATCTTCTATCGTGCGTCCATATTTTGCCTTCAGTCCATTGATCAGATCCAGGCGCCTTTCTGTCTCATAGAATGTTTCATCATCAAAACTCAGATCTTCCACATAGGAAGAAAGTTCTCTGTTAAAATCATTCAGCAAGGCATCGATTTCCTGAAGGGACTGTGACATGGTTTCCAATTGAGGATCATATTCTGTCACCTTGGACAATTCTCTTGCGGCAGTACCAACTGCATCCCCCGCACCCTGATCATATCCGGTCAGCCCATGAACCGCCTGAAGTGTTTCAAGTATCAGCTTTCCATTATTCAGCTTGCGGTATAAAGTTTCCAGTTCTTCATCCTCTCCGGATACCAGATGCGCTTTTTCAATCTCTTCTATTTCGAATTCCAGAAAAGCTTTTTCTCTGTTTCGCTGTTCTTCGTCTGTATCCAGTTCTTTCAGCCGCTGGACACATCTGCGATAAGAATCATAGATTTCCTTTACCTGATCTTTTGCAGGCTGTATTTTTTCTTTACCGTATGCATCCAGGATTTCCAGCTGTTTATCCTGATACAGAAGAGACTGATGCTCGTGCTGTCCATGGATGTCCAGAAGACAGGATGCTGCGGCCTTCATCTGGCTTACTGTGCAGGTTTCCCCATTGATTTTGTTGATGCTTCTTCCATCTGTGATCTTTCGTGAAAGAAGGATCTGTCCGTCCTCCAGTTCAATCCCCAGATGTTTTAAAGAATCCTCCGCTTTCCGGTTTTCTACCTGAAAAAGAAGTTCTACCAATGCATAAGGTGCCCCTGCCCGTATCATATCTTTTGCGATCCTTCCTCCCAGGATCAACTGCATGGAGCCAAGAAGAATTGATTTTCCCGCTCCGGTCTCTCCTGTAAGGATATTCAGCCCCGGTCCAAATTCTACTTCGATGTCCTGGATCAGTGCAAGATTTTTTACATGCAGATGAACTAACATTTTATCGCCTTTCTACTATCTCTGCAGAATGCTCTTCAGACGTTTTACCACGCCGGAGGCTTCTTCCGTTGTCCGCGCCACACACATTACCGTATCGTCACCGGCAATACATCCCAGGATTTCTTCCCATTCCAGGGCGTCCAGCGCTGCCGCCACTCCCATGGCCATACCCGGGACAGTCCTTATTACTACAAGGTTCTGTCCTTGATCAATCGTAAGAAGTGCGTCATGGAGCACTCTGGTATATTTATCACCTAATCCAGAGGGTATTTCCTGAAGGATGGCATAGCGGGATCTTCCCTCACCATCGGCTACCTTTGTCATTTTCAGTGCACGGATATCTCTGGATACCGTTGCCTGAGTTACCTTAAATCCGGCTTCATTCAGCCGTGCCGCCAGTTCCTCCTGCGTATCAATATCGTACTGCCGAATCAGTTCCTTTATTTTTTCATGTCTTGCTACCTTCACAATAAAACCTCCGTCCGGTGCTTAATTATCTCGCATTTTCTGCCTGAGCACCTCTACAAAGCTCAAATGATTCAATTTCAGTATCCGGCAGCTGACTGCTGCTTTTCTGATCGTAATCCTGTCACCTGTGACCATCGGTATCACGGTATCCCCATCAAAGGAGGCCAGTCCCTTCTCCTGATCCTGTCTTCTTCCTTCTCCAAGCTCTACAGTGATCACATCTTCTGCCGGAAAAATAATACTTCTGGTATTCATAGTATGGGGTGCAACCGGTGTCATCAGCGTCATAGATGCATTCGGTGAGATCACCGGACCTCCACAGGAAAGGCTGTAGCCTGTAGAGCCTGTGGGGGTGGAAATAATGATCCCATCTGCATTATAAGAATTCAGATATTCATTATTTACATAGTTTCTAAACCGCACCACTCTAAGGGGACCGTCTCTGGAGATCACAATATCATTTAAAGCAACATCCTCTCCAATCAGGCTTTCCCCTCTCCACACACTGCCGGTCAGCATCATACGTTCTTCAATCTCATAATCATCTGCCATCAGCTGATCCAGAGAAGGATAAATCGAATACCGGTCCACTTCCGCCAGGAATCCCAAAGTACCCAGATTCATTCCCAAAAGAGGAATTTCTCTGTGCACCACATCTCTTGCCGCCTGCAGCAGCGTTCCATCGCCTCCCAGAACAAGAATACACTGTGTCCCTTCCGGGATCAGGTCCGGATTGGTATAATGATAACTGCCTTCCAGCTTCCGCTCAGCCTGCTGCACCAGACATTCTCTTCCATGATTTCTAAGGTAGGAAACAATCTCTCCTGTCAGTTTCAGATCCTTGTCTTTGGCGCTGTTTGTGATTATATAAAACCTGTCCATATCAAACCTTTCTTAATCCAGCTGGGCGTGTGCATCCCGAACCACTTCTTCCGGCTGTGTTTCCAGACAGGAAACTACGGCTGTGCCTTCAGGACGTTTTTTCAGGTGAAGGAGATATTCAATATTCCCCTCAGGTCCTTTGATCGGCGAAAAAGAAAGATGTGCCGGTTCCAATGAAATAGACATTGCATATTCCATGACTTTTTCGATCACTTCCAGATGCACTGCAGGATCCCGGACCACGCCTTTTTTTCCAACCTTTTCTCTTCCAGCTTCAAACTGAGGCTTGATCAGACAAACGATCTCTCCTGTCCCGGTCAAAAGTTCTCTTACCGGAAGCAGGACTTTTGTAAGTGATATAAATGATACATCTATAGATGAAAAATCTGCAGCTTCCTGAATATCATCAGGAACTACATATCTGATATTTGTCTTTTCCATGCAGACTACCCGCGGATCATTCCGCAGTTTCCAGTCAAGCTGTCCATATCCCACATCAATAGAATAAACTTTCACTGCACCGTTTTGCAGCATACAGTCTGTAAATCCCCCTGTAGAAGCGCCTACGTCCATACAGACTTTTCCATCCAGGGCAACGCCGAAATGGTTCATTGCTTTTTCCAGTTTCAGTCCGCCGCGGCTTACATAGGGAAGTGTGTTTCCCCGTACTTCAATCTTTACAGTTTCCGGAAACATGGTTCCTGCTTTATCTTCCTTCTGTCCGTCTACGTAAACATCTCCGGACATAATATATGCCTTTGCTTTTTCTCTGGAGGGGGCAAGCGCCCTCTCCATCATCAAAAGATCCAGTCTTTTTTTCATTTTATTTCCTCATACCCATTTTCTTCTGATAATTCATTGTCTATGGCACTGAGGATCTCTACAGGTGAAAGTCCTACTCTGGCTCTCAGACTGTCAACTTCTCCGTGCTCCACAAAACGGTTCCAGATCGCAAGAGAAAGAACTCTTGCCTGTGGGTGACAGGCTTCCATATAGGATGCCACATGTTCCCCAAAACCGCCGTTTTTTACATTTTCTTCCACAGTCACAAAAAGGCTGTGGTCTTTTGCCAGCTCATCCAGAAGAGCTGTATCCAGAGGTTTCACAAATCTTGCATTTACAAAAGTCGGATTCTCTCCTCTTGCTTTCATTTCGTGAAAAACCTGTTCGCAGACAGCCGTCATGCTTCCCACTGACAGAATCACCGTTTTACTGCCTCTGGAAATCACTTCACTTTTCCCGTACTGGATCGGTCCGTTAAATTCCTTCAGCCCCTGATAGGCATTGCCTCTGGGATAACGGATCGCACATGGTCCTGCTGCACATACAGCAAATTCCAGCATTTTTTCCAGTTCCCATTGATTTTTAGGCGCCATTACAGTCATATTCGGCATCATGGTCAGATAGGAAAGGTCAAAGCATCCCTGATGCGTTTCACCGTCAGCCCCCACCAGACCGGCACGGTCAATGGCAAAGACCACATGGAGATTCTGCATACAGACATCATGAAGGATCTGGTCTACAGCCCTCTGAAGAAATGATGAATAAATCGCAACTACAGGCGTCACTCCGCCCAATGCAAGACCAGCTGCAAAGGACACTGCATGTTCCTCCGCGATTCCCACATCAAACAGACGCTCCGGAAACAGTTTTCCGAATTTTTTAAGTCCGGTTCCATCCGGCATTGCTGCCGTGATCCCCACCAGTTTCTTCTGCTCTTTTCCAAGAGCCGCCATCGTCTCAGAAAAAACATCCGTATAGGTAGGAACTTTTTTTTCTGATAATGATCGGCCTGTTTTTATATCAAAAGGACCTGTTCCATGGAATCTGTCCGGATGGACACAAGCCGGAGTATATCCCCGCCCCTTCTCTGTCAATACATGAACAAGTACCGGTCCTTCTACTCTTTTTGCCTCATTAAAAAGACGCATCATCTGCCGCATATTATGACCGTCTACCGGCCCCAGATAGGTAATCCCCATATTTTCAAAAAACATTCCCGGAATAATCAGCTGTTTGATACTGCTTTTGGTCTTTCGCATAGTATCTACAATCGCAGGTCCCACCTTTGGGATCTTTTTCAATGCCTTGGTGGTGTTCATTTTCATTCCGGTGTAGGCTTCAGCAGTCCTCAGGGCGCTCAGATAAGAAGAAATCCCTCCCACGTTTTTTGAGATGGACATATTATTGTCATTCAGTACAATAATAAAATTTGTCTTCAGCTCTGCCGCATTATTCATCGCCTCATAAGCCATGCCGCCTGTCAGGGAACCATCCCCGATCACAGAAACCACACGATAATTTTGTCCCTGAAGGTCTCTTGCACGTACATACCCAAGACCTGCAGAAATAGAATTGGAACTGTGTCCTGCGTCAAAAGAGTCACAGTCGCTTTCCTTTCTTTTGGGAAATCCGCTCATGCCGCCTTCTTTTCGGAGATTGACAAAGCCCTCTTTCCTTCCGGTAAGTATCTTATGCGTATAGGCCTGATGCCCTACATCCCAGATAATCTTATCCTGTGGAAGATCCAGAACATTATGAAGGGCAAGCGTCAGCTCTACAACCCCCAGATTTGATGCCAGATGACCACCTGTATGGCTCACAGACTGGATCAGAAACTGCCGGATCTCTGCTGCCAGTTCAGGAAAATCTGCCAGTGCGATCTTATGAATGTCATTTGGCTTTTTGATCTTTTCCAACATCCTTCGTATTCCTCTCTTACTTCCTTCGGCCTGCCATCTCCTTTATGAGGGCCATCAGGAATTCATTCTTTCTGTTCAGCTTTTCCAGAGATGAGACCGCCTGTGCAGAAAGCGCTTCTGCCTGACGGGCCGCCTCCTCTATCCCAAAAAGCGTCACATATGTAACTTTATGGTTCTTTTCATCACTGTGTACCGGCTTTCCAAGCTCCTGGCTTGTCGCTGTTACATCCAGGATATCATCACGGATCTGAAATGCCAGTCCAATATTGGAAGCTGCATTTTCTACAAGTGCAAGCTCTTCTTTTTCGGCACCTCCCAGCACGGCTCCGGTCATCATAGACGCTTCCAGAAGAGCTGCTGTCTTATGTTCATAAATATAATCCAACAATTCTTTGGTCAATGGTTTCCCATCATTTTCCACATCCACACTCTGACCGCCAAGCATACCGTATATTCCTGTTTTTTCTGCCATGATACGTGCCGCCCGGATCACACATTCATTTCCCGGTGCCAGCTCAAAAGCCCGGAACATCGTTTCATATGCATAGTTTAAAAGAGCTGCTCCGCCCAAAATCCCCATGGCTTCTCCATACACCTTGTGCGTAGTCAGGCGGCCTCTCCTGTAATCGTCATTATCAATAGCCGGAAGATCGTCATGGATCAGGGAATGTGTGTGGATCATTTCTATCCCCGCCATAAACGGTTCCGCCAGTTTTTCATCTCCGCCAAAAAGACGAAGAGTCTCAAGAAGGAGTACCGGTCTCAGACGTTTTCCTCCGGCACACATGCTGTAATTCATGGCTTCTGCCATGGTCTTTGCAAATCCTTCTTCCTTTGGAAGCCATAAACGGATCACCTTTTCTGCATGATCAGTCCTTTGCTTCAGTTCTTCCTTAAAATTCCCGTAACGTTCCATCTTCATCCATCTGGAGCATCTTTTTTTCTACTGTATCCAGCTTTTGGCTGCAGTACTTCAAAAGCTCCATTCCCTTTTTATAAAAACGGAAGGAATCCTCCAGGGAAGTCTCACTGTCCTCAAGCTTCTGCGCCAGCTCCTCAAGTTTTGCAAAAGCTTCCTCCAGTGTCTGCTCCTCCTGCAGCATTCTTTCCTGATCAGCTGTATCTGTCATATATCCCATTTTTCCTTTCTGGTTCCTGTGATCCGGGCTTCGATCACCCCGTCCGTCACAGAAATATCCAGCAATTCCCCAGGACTTGCCTGTGAAACAGACTTCATGGCACATCCCTTTTTGTCTGCGACAAAGGAATATCCCTGATTTAATTTTCCAAGAGGGGAAAGTCCTTTATATCTCTCCAAAAAAATCCCAAGACTGTGTCTCTTCTCTGTGATCTTCCATTCCATTGCTCCGCGAAGAACATTTTCACAGTCCAGAAGCATCTGACGTTTTTCTCTCAAACGACTTTCCGGACTGAGATACTGAAACCGCATCTTGGCCTGTTTCAGCCGGAGCGTATCCAGATCGATCCTGGCCTGCATGCCTCTTCTGAGACGTTCCCGGTATCCATCTGCTGTCTCCATTATCTTTCTGCGGTTTTCTACTGCCAGTTCCGCTGCGGCAGAAGGCGTTGGCGCCCTCAGATCAGCCACGAAATCGGCAATGGTAAAATCTGTCTCATGCCCCACAGCAGAAATCACCGGAGTCCTGCATTCAAAAATAGCTCTGGCAACTTTTTCTTCATTAAAAGCCCAGAGGTCTTCCATAGAGCCTCCGCCTCTGCCGGCAATGATCACATCCACTCCATAGCGGTCCAGCATCTGGATTCCCTTTATAATGCTGTCGGCAGCTCCCTCTCCCTGTACCAGGGTCGGATAAAGGATGATCTGGAGATAAGGATCTCTTCTGAGCGCGATATTCCGTATATCCTGGATCGCAGCTCCTGTAGGAGCCGTTACCACACCCAGTTTTTTTATGAATCTGGGAATGGGCTGTTTATACTCCTGGGCAAACATCCCCATTTCTTCCAGTTCATTCTTAAGGGCAAGAAAGCGTTCATAGAGAACGCCTGATCCTTCCTGAGTGATCTCCCTGGCGTAGAGCTGATAACGTCCGTCTCTTTCATAAACATCAACCGCTCCGCCTGCCACCACCTGGTCGCCATCTTTCATCCGAAAAGCCAGTCCTCTTCTGTGACCGGCAAACATCACGCAGGACAGCACTCCTGTCTCATCTTTCAGAGAAAAATAAATATGACCGCTGGGATGATATTTACAGTTGGACACTTCCCCTTTCACATATACCTTCTTCAGTACAAAATCCTGAAGAAACATATTTTTCACATACCGGTTTACCTGTCCTACTGAATATACTGTTTTCATTTTTAGTTCTTACTTTCTTCAGATCCCTGTGTATCTTTTTTCTTCTGATCTTTTTTTGACAAAATGATATGCTTTGCCTGATGAGCCGGACGCTGTGGTCGTTTCACTGCACCAGGGGCCTTATTTCCGCTTGCGATTCTGCCAAGCACACCGTTTACAAAAGAACCGGAGTCCTCTCCGCCAAAAAGTTTGGCAATTTCCACTGCTTCGTTGATCGCAACGCCTACCGGAATATCATCATCAAATTTCATCTCATAAAATGCCAGACGAAGAGCTGTCAGATCCACTCTGTTCATACGTGTAGTCTTCCATCCCTGGCTGTATTCATTCAGTTCCTGATCGATCTCAGGAAGTTTTTCGAGGATATGATCATATTTCTGCTTCATCGCATTCTGCTCGTCCTCAGTCATTTCCTCCAGACTGTCAAAATAAAGGGAAAGCTGCTCCGGCATCTCTCCTTCTTCATTAAACTGTGTCATAAACAACAGTTTAAAGATATGCTCTCTCTGCTCGTGTCTTCGCATAATTCCTCCTCATAAAGAAAAAAGGAAAGGTTTACTTTCCTTTTTCGTTCTCCATATCTACGCCTGCAATGCGGATATTTACATCTGCAACCTCAAGGCCTGTCATATTTTCAATAGATGTCTTTACTTTATCCTGAACTTTTCTGCTGACATCCAGGATATTCTTGCCAAAATCAATATTCAGTGTCAGATCCACGGAAACAACACCTTCCAGGATCGTAACCTTCACACCCTTGGACAGGTTCTTCATTCCCAGCTTGCCTACCAGTTCATTGGTGATATTGCCGCCCATGGAAGCGACACCTTCCACCTCAGTAGCTGCCAGACCTGCAATGATCGTTACCACTTCATCTGCGATCTTCACTTCACCGATCCCTCCGACATCCTGTATTTTATAGGTTGTTCTCTTTTCTGCCATATTAACTCCTCCTAAGGATCTAGAATCTGATTCGTTGTTACTGTTCACTCCGTTCACAGTAACGATTCGCTGCTCTTATTATGGACATCTCTGCTTTCAGAAAGCCGTCCACATTCATAGGATTAGTATATCAAATTTTCACAGAAAATAAAAGTATTTTATTTACTGAATTCAGTCAGTACCAGGTCCGGGTTACGATCCTGGGTCATGCCTACGCTCCATGCATTAACAAACAGAAGCAATGGATTTCCCTTAAGGTCTGTCACCTTCTTCATATCTGAAGTACCGGTGATCTTGGCTACATCTACTTCTTCCTTATTAGCGATCCAGCGGATATGCTCATACGGCAGATTTTCCAGACGGATCTCTACGTTGTATTCATTTTCCAGACGGTATTTCAAAACATCAAACTGCAGGACGCCTACAACGCCTACGATGATCTCTTCCATACCGGTATTAAATTCCTGGAAGATCTGAATCGCACCCTCCTGCGCGATCTGGTTGATTCCTTTTACAAACTGTTTACGCTTCATGGTGTCGAGCTGACGGACTCTTGCAAAATGTTCCGGAGCAAAAGTCGGAATTCCCTCAAAGGCAAACTTATTTCCCGGAGAACAGATCGTATCTCCTATCGAAAAGATTCCCGGGTCAAATACACCGATGATATCACCTGCATAAGCCTCATCCACAACATGACGGGATTCTGCCATCATCTGCTGTGGCTGGAGAAGACGCATTTTTTTGTCTCCCTGTACATGATACACCTCCTGAGAGGCATCAAATTTTCCAGAGCAGATACGCATAAAGGCAATTCTGTCGCGATGCGCTTTATTCATATTTGCCTGGATCTTAAATACAAAAGCAGAAAAATCATCTGACATCGGATCGATTTCCTTGTCCTCTGCTTTTCGCGGCAGCGGGGAAGAGGTCATGGAAAGGAAATGCTCCAGGAAAGTTTCCACACCAAAGTTCGTAAGAGCAGAACCGAAAAATACCGGGGTCAGTTCTCCCTTGCTTACCAGTTCCTGATCGAAATCTGCGCTGGCGCCGTCCAACAGCTCGATTTCTTCCATAAGCTGTTCCTTCTGGTCTGCATCCACGATATCATCCAGACGAGGATCGTCTGTATCGATTTCTTCTATGATACCCTCTTTTGTTCCTTTCTGTGTGTCTGAAAAAGTAAGGACCTTATGGGTATTTCTGTCATAAACCCCTCGGAATTTTTTTCCGGAACCGATGGGCCAGTTGATGGGGCAGGTAGCAATTCCCAGTTCCTTCTCAATCTCATCCAGAAGATCAAAAGTATCGTTTGCATCCCTGTCCATTTTGTTGATAAAAGTAAAGATCGGAATGTGACGCATCACACAGACCTTGAACAGTTTTCGTGTCTGTGCCTCCACACCCTTACTTCCGTCAATTACCATGACTGCGGAATCCGCCGCCATTAATGTACGATAGGTATCCTCAGAGAAGTCCTGATGTCCCGGCGTATCCAGGATATTGATACAGTAGCCGTCATAATGGAACTGAAGCACAGAAGAGGTAACAGAAATACCTCTCTCCTTTTCAATCTCCATCCAGTCAGAAACCGCATGACGGGCAGTTGCCTTTCCCTTTACACTTCCTGCCAGGTTGATCGCTCCTCCATAAAGAAGGAATTTCTCTGTAAGAGTAGTCTTACCAGCATCCGGGTGGGAAATGATGGCAAAGGTTCTTCTTTTTTCTATCTCTTTCGCATACTTGGACACGTTAAAGCCTCCTGTTATCTTTTCTATTTCATTTTAATTTACGTTCTTTTGCACAACAAACACATTCTAGTATAGAAGAGGAGGCAATGTCAAGAGGAGGGAGGCGAAAAACACTGCCTCCCTCCAAAAATCATTCGACTGCTTTCTCTTTCTTACTAATGGTCTGCCATTCCGGGACAGTCAGTCATAAATCCCTTCTGTTTCGATCATCGGCTCTTCCATGGAAGAAGCTGCAGTTTCTTCCGAATCATTCTCTGCTTCTCCTGCCTCCTCAGAAATTTCTTCCGAAGATCCGTTCAGTGGTGTGATCACAATGTTTTCTGCAGCGATTCCTGTTTTGCGTTTCACAATATCTTCAATCTGAGCTCGTCTGGAATCTTCAAGATCTGCATCCGGTACGACTACATCTGCCGTTTCCCCGGTCAGGTTCACGATCACGTTTTCAAATCCTTTTGCCTCAAGAAGCAGCTCTGCCGCAGCCTCTTTTTCCGTCAGTTCCGTCATAGACACCATCGTGCTGATAGCTTCCTGCTTTTTTTCTTCGCTGATATCTGCATTCCCTATGATTTCCTGCAGATCCGCCTTGTTCTGGGAACGGACCTGTTCTCTGGACAGTCTTGCCTGAGCGGCAAAGTCAGAGGCCCCTGTAAGTACGGCTTCCCCGGGAGTTCCTGTAGTTTCAAGCTCCTCAGCGCCATCTGCCCTGTTCTCATCCAGAAGGGCTGTTTCATCTGTAATATCATATTCTGTTTCTTCCAGGATACTGCTGCTGTCTGTGCTGGTCTCCTGATCCTTAAATCCCAGATCCACATCTGCAAAATTCAGATATCCGGCTACTGCGATCAGGATTGCCAGCGAGGTGATGATCACCTGATTTTTCTTCATGATCTTTTTCACTTTACTCTCCTCATTTCATTTTCATTATTTTTATTTTATGGGCTTCGATCTGAAATAATGCCATAACCGCCTGCTGAATATTCCGTACTGTAACCGGGTCATCCGCTCCTTCTGCAGAAATGAGCACCCCTGTAACCTGTGTGGATCCGGAGCTGTAAAATCCCTGTTCCTGTCCAGTCATAAGAAGTACCTGTACCTTTCCTGCTCCCTCTGTATTTTCCAGGATAGACTCCAGTTTTGCTTCCAGTGTGGTTTTTTCTGCCTCTGGATCTTTTGCATCCTCCAATATTCCACTTCTTGTTTTTTTCTCCTTTTTACTGTCTGATACCGGAAGAGAGATCACTGTCAGAAGAAGTCCCAGAAGAAGAAGCACCATCCACTGCTGACCTGACATCCCCTTCAAAAAAGATCTGACAGTTTTTTTCTGCGATCCCGAAGTTCTCCCGGAGTTCATCGCAGATCCCTCCTTCCTGCTTCTCCGTCAGTTTCTGGCTGACAGTCAGATTTAAAAATATCTGCTCCCCTTCTATATCTACGACTGCCTGTGCCTGATTTATTCCTGTTTTTTTCAAATACCGGAGAATTTCTGTTTCCAGTTCTTTTTCATATGCCTGCTCCAGATAAAATGCCTGAAGTTCGTTTGTTTCTAATTGTTCCATAACCTTTCGTTCCTTTTGAAAATACTCTTCAAAATTTTTCAGCAGTTCCGCACTTTTTCCAAATACAGTAAATACCGGTACACAGATCATATAAATAAGAAGAAGCCCCATAAAAGACCGCACATAGCGTTCATATTTTTTATCCGGTATCAAATGAAGTATCGAAGAAAAGATCAGGTAAAATACCGCAATATTTCTTGTCCACTGACAGATCTGTTCTTTCATATACTGCCTCCCCATACTCCTGCCATAACAATCAAAAATGTCAGAATGCAAAGGACCTCTGCTGTAAAAAGAACCTTCAGAAAAAGTCCATATCCTTCTCCCATTGTAGACAGACATTCTACAATACGCCTGTCCGACACAGGCTGGGCAGCCGCCGCCAAAAAGCGATAGACAAAGGACAGAATCCCATAGTGGATCACGGGTCCTGCACCTGCCATCAGCAAGACGATCAGGATCACGATTCCCAGACAGTTTCTTACAAGCACTGCGCTTGCAAGTACCAGTTCCGTTACTGTATTTACGGCATTCCCCACTGCCGGAAGGGAACTGGCCGCACGTCCGATCAGACTTCTTTTTAAGGAATCCATTGCCGGAGCCGTCAGACTTCTGACAATCTGAAGTCCTGCAGCTGTTCCCAGGAGCGTTTTCAGGCCCCAGCCAGTCATCACAGCCAGAAGATCTGAAAGTTTCCCAAGCATTTCCTCTCGTGAAATGTGGTTGACAAGACAAAGCAATATATAAAGATTCACTGCCGGCAGGATCACATTCAGAAGAATCCATTGAAACAGCCATACCAGAAGAAGAACTCCCTCATAAAAAGCTGCTGCCGAAGCTGTTCCGGAAGCTGCCGCCACTGTAATAAAGTATGCCGGAGCCAGAGCCTTCATAAACTCCATCATCCAGGAAATCGTCTGATACAAGGTATTTCCCGCATCAAAAAAAGAGTCTGCCAAAAGTGTAAACAGGAGCAGGTATATCAGATAAAAGCTAATATCCCCTGCCTGTCCATTTTCAAAAACAGAAGTAAAATTCATCAGAAGCGCAGCGGCCAATACAAGAAGGATCAATTTTACAAACAGATCTCTCTCCTGTTGGATCCCAGAAAAAAAGAGACTTTGCAGGAAACTTCCTACGGTCTCTTTCGATAGCGCCTCTTCTCCCTGGAGCAGCTTTTTCAAAGACTCTCCAACGGAAAAACAGTCCTCACCCAGTATTTCATCTACCATTTTCTGCATTTTTTCTAGATCAAGCTTTAATAAAAGATCCCCCTGTATCTTTTCTGCTGTTTCTTTTCCTTCTGCTTCTTCTGCCGACGATGCCCGGACTGTATTTACACTGCTCAGAATCCACATCAGCAGACACAGCCATATTCCTGTAGTCTTCATGACCCGTCTCATACAAAAAACTTCTGGATCGTATCCAGCAAGGCAAGAAGTACCGGAAGACTCAGTACCATAATGGAAAGCCTGCAGAATAATTCAATCTGCCCTGCGGTTGCCTGATGACCGGCATCTCTGCAGATTCCTGCAGAAAACTGGCCGATATAAGTGATTCCCAGCATTTTGATCAAAGATTCCAGATAACTTTTTTCCAGTCCGATACTTTCCCGGAGCTTTTCTATTGCCTCATAAATATATCTGATTTTTCCTGCGGCAAGCCCCAAGATCACAATTCCGATCCCCATTGTCACAAAAGCAGCATACTCTGGTTTTGTTCCTTTTAATAAAAACCCGAGAATCACACCACAAATTCCAAGAAGAGAAATTTTTATAATATCCATCTTGTCCTCCGGTACCGGCCGGATGTTACGGCCTGCAGACTACATAACAAACAGCGACTGTATACTTTCAAACAAATCATAAATGTAGGGTACGATCCAGAACAATACGATCAGCAACCCTGCCAGACTTACCAGAAATGCCTGCTCGTCCCTTCCACTGTGCTTCAGTATCTGGGAAAGAACGGAGACCAGGATTCCCACTGCTGCAATCTTAAATATAATACTGACCTCCAATTCCTCCTCCTTTCCGGTATTTTACCACAACAACACTCCCAGAAGGATACCGCCCAGAATCCCCATACTCCTGCACAGTTTTTTCTTTTCCGGAAGCTCTTTTTTCAGATGCTCCAACGCTTCTGACAATTCCATCTCAAACATTTCTATCTGACGAAGCTGCATTTCTCTGTCCAGATATCCCAGTCGGCAGCCAAAAGAAAAGACGATTTCTTTTTCCTCTGCAGAAAGAGCCGTTCCTTCCAGATTTTTTTCAGCGCAGTCCCGAAAAATACTTCCGCAGGTCCTTCCGTTTGCCATTTTCAGACATTCTGATACTTCCATAAGAAATTTCCGGTATACACCTTCGAATTTACAGGCTGTTTCCAGAAAAGCTTCCGGAAGAGATGCATTTCCGCATCTGACTGCTCCTTTCAGATACAATGCAATCTGAAGAAACATTCTCAGTTCCTGCTCTCTCCTTGTAAACTCCATGCTTTTTGAGAAACCTATACCTGTTCCTGACATAAAAATCAAAAAAATCCCTGCCGCCTTCAGCATGGATTTCCTCTTTCGTCATAAATTCCCCGGATTGTTCCGGCTCTCTGTTCTTTTCCCAGAAGGATATACCGTTCGAATACCTTCATTTTTCTCAGCCTTCCAAAAAACGGCGTGGAAAAAATCTCCTCCAGGCTTGCACCGTGAGCAGTAGCAATCAGCTTACATCCACTGTAGATCACTGATTCCACTGCTTTAAAATCCTCTTCTCTTCCCAGTTCATCTACTGCAACGACAGACGGGGACATGGAGCGGATCAGCATCTGCATACCATGAGCTTTTGGGCATCCGTCCAGTACATCTGTCCGAATTCCAAGATCATTCTGAGGAATTCCCTGATAACAGCCTGCCAGTTCACTTCTCTCGTCCACCACTCCTACCGTCACACCCGGAATCTTTCCAAATCCATTACTCAGCTGCCGGATCATGTCGCGGAGAAGTGTTGTCTTTCCGCATCTGGGCGGAGAGATCAAAAGAGTATGGGCTGTCCAGTTTTCCTTCCTGATATACCCCATAACCGGATCTGCACAGCCACGGATTTCATGGGCAAGCCGGAGATTGATACAGGAAATATATTTCATTCCCCTGATCTGGTCACCATCCAGGATCACCTTTCCGGTCACCCCTACCCGATGCCCTCCCTGTACGCTCATATATCCCTGCCGGATCTCATCTTCGTATGCGTACAAAGAATATCCGCTGACATATTCCAGAGTCTCTTTCAGATCCTCTCTGGTCACCAGATATGGTTCCTGCCCTCTGGTGCGCAAAAAACATTCTCCTCCATCGTAGATCAAAAACATCGGCCGTCCTGCCCGCAGGCGGATCTCGTACAGCTTTTCATAATCCAGATCCGCCTGGATCAAAAGCCTTCGAATATTTCCGGAAAACAGATCCTGAATCTGATTTGTCTCTATGGTCCTCACCCCTCTTTACACATAGTATATGTGGGCAGTCCCAATTTAGTACAAAATTTTACGGAAGGCTTATCTCCACCTTTTCCCAGCGGATCTCCAGCGGATCGGCAGACCACAATGCTCCGCTGTACCCGGACACCATATCCAGGATTTCGTAATGTCCCTTCTCCATAGGTATTTTGCGAAAATCCTTATAAAATCCTTCGCCGGTCCATTTTGTATAGGCCTCTCTCAGAACCCACTGCCGAAAGAAAGCTTCTGGAACATCCTCTGCCTCAAGGATCTCCGGAATCATTTCCGAAGGCACCAGCTTCAACAGCATTTTTTCATAAGGAACTTCTTTATGCTTCTGAATATCAATTCCTACTTCCTGTCCTGCCAAAACACATACCACATATTTTCCGGAATGGCTGATATTATAATGAAGCTTCGGACGTAAAGTAAAAAAAGGCTTCCCATGCTCTCCTTTTGCCCTGGGTTCGAAGGCAAGCTTCAGTCCATATTCTCTGTGCAGGGCTTCCTCCAAAAGCTTCTCCCCTGTCATATGCTCCATATTCTTTTGTTCATACTGTTCTGGTATTTCCGTTATATAGATCACTGCTTCCATCTTCCTGCCTCCTTTAAAAATCGTGACGGTTCCCGTTCTTTTTCGTATTGCTGTTTCAGCCAGCAGAGACTCAGCTGTTTCCGGGCACGTGTCATGCCTACGTAAAACAATCTCCGCTCCTCCTCAAGCGCTGATTCCAGAACTGCTTTTTTATAAGGAATACTGCCTTCATTCACATTCAGAATATAAACCTTATCATATTCAAGTCCTTTCACCCCATGCATCGTGGAGATCAGGATCCCTTCCTGTTCTCTGGACTGTTTTTTTGCCTGTTCATTGAGCCTTCTGGTATAATCTTCTATATAGTCTTCCCACTCCTTAAGGCTGTTCATACCCTTTGCACTTTCTGACAGACGGTCCAGGATCTCCAGCAGTTCTTCTGGTTTTATTTTACGATACTGTGCATATTCATGCAAGTATTCTTCGTACCCCATACCCTTTCGAATGAAATTCATGGCAGCAAAGGGCGTCAGGCCTTTCAAAATCCTTAAATGTGTCTCCAGCGTAGTAATCCTGTCACACATCCAGTCCTTATCCTTATAGAATTCCTTCAGCTGTGGAAAAGACAGCTCATAGGATATTGCAAGCGCATCCCGGGAAATATAACGATTTGGCCGGTTCATGATCTCCAGAAAATTCTTCCTGCTGTTTTCGCCTGCTGCAAGTTTCATATATGCGATCATGTTTCTGCAGATCCAGTGACGGAACAGATTCGGAAGTGTTTCCTTCATCGTAAAAGGAACCTGTCTTTCCATCAGAGCGCCGACCAGCCCTTCTGCCTCCTGATTGGTGCGGAGCAGTACAGCGGTATCTCTGATATCCTCTCCCTTATCTATCCTGTTTTTCAGTTCTCCGGCAATGGTCATATATTCTTCTCGTGGATTAGGAAATTCCCGGAACTCTACCGGAATCCCCTCTTCATTTGGCGTGGACAGATTTTTCTGAAAACGGGTCTTATTATTTTCTATCACTTTCATGGCTGAAGACAGGATTCTCTTCGTACAGCGATAGTTGATATTCAGAACCACGGTTTCTGCTTTGGGATAGTCCTTTGTGAAATTCAGCATGATCTCCGGTCTGGCTCCCCGGAAATGATAAATAGACTGGTCGTCGTCCCCGACAATGAAAAGATTTTCCTCTGGCTTAGCCAGAAGTTTCACAATATCATACTGAAGCTGATTGATATCCTGAAATTCATCTACCAGGATATAGCGGAATTTTTTCTGCCAGGCAGCCAGGATATCCGGCCTTTTTACAAAAAGATCATAACAATATAGAATCATATCATCAAAATCCAGTTTTCTCCTGGCGGTACAGATGCTTCGATATCCCTGATAGATACGCCGGAATATCTCATCCGGACAACTGGAGGAATAATAATGTTCCAGTGAAATCCGGTTTCCTTTTACCACACTGATCTCTTTGGCGATCTCTTCTGAAAAATCCCCTTCTTCTGCCAGTTCCCCTCCATGGTCCAGGATAAGCTCTTTCAAAATACCGTATTTTTCTTCTTCAGAAAGTATATTTTCTGCGGTAAATCCATACGCCTGCTTCAGGATTGCATAAAATACGCCATGAAAAGTCCCGAAAGTCACCGGTGTCCGCTCCTGACCGGTAAACTTCAAAAATCTTTCTTTCATTTCCCGGGCTGCTGCCCTGGAAAAAGTCACAACAAGAACAGAGGCCGGTGATATCCCGCCTTTTTCAGTCATATATGCAGTTCTTTCTACGATTACTGAGGTTTTCCCCGATCCGGGGCCTGCCAGGACCATCATAGGGCCTGACAGGTGGGCGATCGCCCGTTTTTGAGATGGGTTACGTTCCATATAAGTCCGTTCTTAGCTAAGTTTTTCGATTGCTGCTTTTACGCGTTTGATAGTTTCTTCTTTACCAATGATCTCCATGATCTCTGTTGCGCCTGCAGGAGTCATCTGTTTACCGGATACTGCAGTACGCAGCGGCCACATTACATATCCGTTTTTATATCCTTTTTCTTTTACAAATGCGCTTAAAGATGCAAACAGAGGATCGTTTTTGTAATCTTCCTGGGCTTCCAGAACCGGAAGAACCTCCTTAAGAACTGCAAGAGCAGTTTCCTCTGTTGTTTTCATCTTCTTGTGACAATACATAGCGGCATCATACTCCGGAACCTCTTCAAAGAAATCGATCAGAGCCGGAATATCCGGGAATACCTCGATCCTGGTCTGTACCATTCCTGCAATCTTGCGGAAATCATACTCTTTTTTCAGAACTTCCTTCATGTATGGCAGAGCTTTTTCGTAAAAAGCTTCCGGATCCATTTTTTTGATATACTCTCCGTTCATCCAGCGCAGCTTCTGAATATCAAAGACTGCCGGGGATTTGCTGATATGATGATAATCAAATGCCTCCACCAGTTCCTCAAGAGAAAAGATCTCTCTGTTTTCCTGGGGACTCCATCCCAGAAGTGCCACAAAGTTTACAATTGCCTCTGTCAAAAATCCCTGATCCAGAAGATCCTCATAGGAAGAATGTCCGGAACGTTTACTGAGTTTCTGATGTTCTTCATTGGTGATCAGCGGGCAGTGTACATATACCGGAATATCCCATCCGAATGCCTCATAAATGCGGTTGTATTTCGGCGCAGAGGAAAGATATTCGTTTCCACGTACCACATGAGTGATACCCATCAGATGATCGTCTACAACATTGGCAAAATTGTACGTAGGATAACCGTCAGATTTGATCAGGATCAGATCTTCCATTTCTTCGTTGTTTACTGTGATATCTCCATAGATCACATCATGAAAGGTAGTGGTTCCTTCCACAGGCATATTAAAGCGGATTACATGAGGTTCTCCTGCTGCCAGACGTCTTTCTACTTCTTCCTTCGGAAGGTTCAGACAACGTTTGTCGTAGATAGAAATCTCTTTTCCTGCAACCACACGTTTCATAGATTCCAGCTCTTCCTGACCACAGAAGCAGTAATAAGCATCTCCCTGCTGGATCAGCTGCTCTGCATATTTCAGATAAAGTCCGGATGCCTGACGCTCACTCTGCACATAAGGTCCTACTCCGCCGTCCTTATCTGGTCCCTCGTCATGAAGCAGACCTGTTTTTTCCATAGTACGGTAGATAATGTCTACGGCTTCCTCCATGTAACGTTCCTGATCCGTGTCCTCGATGCGAAGGATAAAGTCTCCGCCCTCATGCTTGGTGATCAGATATGCGTAAAGTGCTGTACGCAGATTTCCTACATGCATCCTTCCTGTCGGACTGGGTGCAAATCTTGTTCTTAACTTAGTCATGCTGTTTCTCCTGTTCCCATTTATTTTTGTCTTATCAATGAAAGACCCTGAGACATCTCTGCCTCAGGGAATTTTTCTCAATTATGCTTCGATGCCACGGTTTTTCAGATATTCGATCACATCGCCAACGGTAGCCAGATCTGCAAGCTCTTCTGCAGGGATCTCGATGTTGTACTCGTCCTCCAGAGCCATTACCAGCTCAAAAAGATCCAGGGAATCTGCTCCAAGATCATCCTTAAAAGAAGTATCTGCTGTAATTTCATTTTCATCACAGCTTAACTGCTCTGCGATCATTTTTCTCATTTCTTCTAACATTGCTCTCTTCTCCTTTTATCAAACATGATACTTTGATGTGGAAAGTATATATTCTGCAGAACTTTTTGTCAATAGATTTCCGGGATTTTCTCCCTTTCCTGTCCACCTTTGTACATGATTGTTTCCTTCATTCACAATACTCTTTATACGTCCTGAAAACGTATCTGACGCGCGACACTTAAAGCCAGTCCCATCTCCGCCATCAAAAACATGATAGACGTACCTCCATAGCTGATAAACGGAAGCGTGACGCCCGTATTCGGCATCATATTTGCCACCACCGCAATGTTAAAGATCACCTGAAGCGCAATGTGGATAAAAACCCCGCTCACCATCAGAGATCCAAACAGATCCGGCGCATTCTGCGCAATAAAGAACAATCTGTAAAGGAGGTAGGAAAACAAAAGCAGCACCATGATTCCGCCTGCGATTCCAAGCTCTTCGCACACAATAGAAAAAATCATATCGTTCTGAGCTTCCGGAACACTTCCCAGCTTCTGTATACTGTTTCCAAGACCTCTTCCGAGAAATCCTCCGGAGCCGATCGCATAAAGCGCCTGAAGTGTCTGATACCCGTCTCCATCGGCAAAATCCTCCGGGTGCAGCCATACAAGAATACGGCCGATACGGAAGTTCTCATTTGTTTCCGGATCCACAGTTGCATACAAAAACAATACCAGGCCCGCTATAAGCACCACCCCCACCGCGCCTATGACCAAAAACGGTTTTAATTTCGGATGTGCTACAAAAATCAGTCCTGCCGTGATCCCGAAAATAATGATCGCAGTACTCAGGTTATCTGTAAAAATGTACGCTCCGCCTGCCAGAACTCCGCCTGCCAGTCCCAGTATCATACACGCTTTCAAGGTCTGTACCTGACGCCCCATTTTGATGATCATATAAGGGAGACAGACAATCACCGCGATTTTTGCAATCTCGGAAGGCTGGAACTGAATCCCGAGCTTCAGCCATCTTTTGGCACCGTTTACTCTGACTCCCAGAGGGGTAAAGCGTACCATCGCCATCAGAATAAAGGCGGCTGCATACAGGATCGTTACAAACTTCGTAAGAATGTGATAATCGATCTTGGATATCAGGATCATAACTACAATACACACGGCACTGATGAATGCCTGCTTCTTAAAAAAGTACATATCATCCCCATATTTTATCTGCGCCATATAAGCACTGGTACTATACAGCATGATAAGACCGAAGCAGGTCAGAAGGATTACCACTGCCAGAAGACTGTAATCATAATAATCCACCCGTTTTCTGCCTGCGGATTTCTTTTTTCTTTTTTTCTTTCCAGTCAGCTTTTTCTGCTGTACTGCATCTGCCATGAAAACACCTGTTTCTTTCTATAAAACTCTCTGTTGCCGAAATACTGCAGAAAACAAACCTCAGAAATACCTGTGTTTGCTTCTTCTGATGTTTCATTATAACAAAATCCCCCGCTCTGTACAAGTCTGTGAGAAATTGTTCACAGTTTTGTAAAAAGCGAGGTCTGTTTCTCTCAGTCAAAAATACAAATGTATTCTATCTTATTTCCAGCTTTCCGGAAGCTTCTGCCAGTTTCATCAGCTGACGGTTTTTCTCGTTAGCAGGCCCAAATACATCCACACAGCAGATCACACGGCTGCAGGTTTCCATCCGTTTTTTTGCTTTCTGAAAATTTTCTTCACTGATCAGGGAAAACGGCTCTTCTTCTATTACTTCTGCCGCCAGAACCTTTGCCACCTCATGATCCATATCGTTTTTATGAAGGATCCCGGCTGCAAACGGGATTCCGGCACGCTGCAGTTTCCGGTAAACAGGGATTCCCGTTCCGTTTCCTCCGATCACAAAAACCTCCGGCTTCCCTTTTGGAGGATCCATTTCCAGACATCCAAAAGCGGCATTGTAGCTTCCTGTTGTGATTCCGTAAAGATGGTGCACATATTCCGAAGTAAAGATTTCCTCAGGAGAACCATATTTTTCAATCTGGTCTCCATGGACGCAGATCACATGATCGGATATCTTCTGTGCCAGATCCAGCTCATGGAGGGACATCAGCACTGCTGTTTTTTTCCGGACCACCATGTTTTTCAAAATGGCCAGAAGCTCCAGCTTATGGCGGATATCCAGAAATGAAGTGGGCTCGTCAAGAACTATGATCTCCGGCTCCTGACAAATGGCTCTTGCCAAAAGAATCCTCTGGCGCTGTCCGTCGCTGATGGCTGTAAAATCCCGGTCTTTAAAATCCAGCGCATGAACCAGTTCCATGGCCTCGTGAACCTTTTCCCAGTCTTTTTCTCCGAGGATCCCCAGGGTTCCGGTATAAGGGTAACGTCCGGTTGCCACAATCTCCTCACAGGTCATCAGTTCGGGGCGGATTCTTTCAGTCATAACGACTGCCAGCTTTTTCGCCACTTCTTTTCCTGACATGCGGCTCATTTGTTCCCCGCCCAGATAAACGGTTCCTCCTACCAGCTTCAGCTGTCTTGTCATACTTTTGAGAATTGTGGACTTGCCGGCTCCGTTCGGTCCGATCAAAGTCAGGATCTCTCCTCTTTTCAGACGGATCTCGATATTCCGGATCAGAGGCTTTCCGTCATATCCTACCGTCATCTGTTCTGTATGTACATAAAATTCATTCATTGCGCAGACCTCTTTCTTCGGATCATGATATAGATAACAACCGGCGCACCAAACACCGCCGTTACGGAGCTGATACTGAGTTCCGTAGGGGCAAAGGCAGTTCTGGCGATCAGGTCACAGAACAGACAGAATACAGCGCCTCCCAGAAAACAGGCCGGTATCACCAGAAGCGGTTTTGCTGTTTTGAGAAGACTTTTTACCAGATGGGGAACAGCGATCCCTACAAAGGAGATCGGGCCTGCAAATGCGGTCACACAGGCAGAGAGGATACTGGACAGCAGGATCAGGGCCACCCGGAATACTTTAATGTTCACTCCCATATTCTGGGCATAGCCTTCTCCCAGCTGATAGGCTCCGATGGGCTTGGACATCAAAAATACGATCAGGGAGGAGAGCAGTACCACCACAGCCATCACCCTTACATTCTCCCAGCTCATTCCGGAAAAGCTTCCCATGGACCAGTTATGAAGGTTTACGATATTTGAATCATCTGCAAAAGTGATCACAAAATCCGTAATGGCAGAACAGATATATCCGATCATGATGCCGCTGATGATCAGAGCTGACATCTGCTTTACTTTCTTTGCCACAAGAAGTACAAGTCCCATGGAGATCATAGAGCCTGCAAAGGCTGCCAGGATCAGGACTGCGGAAGAAGCCATCATGGATCTGCCCAGAAGAAAGATCATAACAAGAGATACCACCAGTTTTGCACCGGAAGAAATGCCAAGTACAAAGGGACTGGCAATGGGATTCCCGAAAAAAGTCTGGAGCAGGAATCCGGATACGGACAGCGCCCCGCCAAGGATCACTGCGGAAAGGATCCTTGGAAGCCGGATCTCCCACACAATATTCCGTGCAGTTTCCTCCCCTCCTCCCAGAAACAGAATCTCAAGAATTTCCCTGACGGAAATAGGGATGCTTCCGGAATTGATGTTCCATATGATAAATAAGATCAGCATCAGAACCAGCAGCCCAAAGGACGCCCAGTATCTGATATGTAGCTTTTTATGCATGCGTTTATCCTTCCTGTGTCAATGATTTATTTCAATTTGTGCATAAAGGTCAGAGAATCCAGTTCTTTATCCTCTGAGATCAGCATGGTATGGATATCTTCGATCATGGTTCCCAGCTCCAGGGTCTCCTGAAACAGATTCTGCTCTGTACACCATACATTGCCCTCTTTTACGGCTTTAAAGTCTCCCAGAAGGGAGCTTTTTGACAAAAGCTGGGAAATGTCTGTCAATTCACCGTCAATGGTGCTGTTATAGATAATATAATCCGCATCTTTGGCAGAGGCATAAAATTCCTCCATCTGCATGTTCATGGTAGAAAGTGCATTGTCGTCTTTTCCCAGATCCTGAAAAATGTATTCTCCTCCGGCCAGATCGATCATTTTTGCCACATAATCGTTAGATTTCCGCACATTCACAGAGCCTACTGAATTGATATAAAAAAATGCCACTTTTTTTCCTGTGTTTCTGCTGTCCTCTATTTTTTCCAGCTTCTCCGCCTGCTCCTGAAACAGCTTCTCAGCTTCCTCCTCTTTATCCAGAAGCACCGCATATAGCTTCAGCCATTCTGTTCGTCCCAGCGGATGAGATTCATAGCTGGAATGTTCCACAAGAACCGGAATCCCGAACTGTTCCAGTTTTTCTTTTACCTCCGGCATATGGTAGATCATCGTTGATTCCACCGCCAGGCCACACTGTTTGTCCAGGATCAGCTCATAGTCCGGAGCGCTGTATTTTCCCGCAAATGAAATTCTTCCGTCCTCCAGCGCTTTTCTGGCGTCCTCAATATACCAGCCGTCTGCATCGGTTCCTGACAGGCTGATATGATCCAGACCGTCCAGAGCACAGAAAAGATTCATAGCAGAGGTTGCCACCAGATAGATATTTTCTACAGGTTTTTGGATCACCGTAATATTTTTGTCCAGACCTTCCGGCGCTTCTTTTCCTTCCGGGACTACCAGAAACTGTCCTTCCTCTGCAATGGTGATCAATGCATAGCCGTCCTTGTAATAGTCCACAGAAAACTGTTCCGCATAGGTAAGCTCCATGCTGTGATCAAACGTAAGTCCCTCTATTTCCGTATAAGTGTTTTCCTTTTCTTCTGCCTGGACCGGACAGGCACATACAAGCAGAAAAAAACTCATCAGCAGACAGGTCATTATTTTTTTCATATCATTTTGCCTTTTCTATGGATGCAGAGTCAAACTGCAGTGTATAGTCGATTTCATGGGGTTCGCTCATGGCAACGGTATCAGCTTTTACCGCCAGAGCAGTATCAAAAGCTGCAACCGGAATTTCAAAGGTTGAATTCCCCTCTGTGTTGGTCATCTCATATTTTTCTCCATCTACGATCATGTAATCATAGTTAGGGCTGCTCCAGATCAGTTCTGCGATTGCCTTTCCATCCTTGATCTCAAGTTTTGCCGGACTTTCCACAGTTGCCTTTCCGGAACCGCCTTCCAGAGTGACCTCTGCTGTATAGTTTCCGTCTTCCAGCTTCAGTTCTTCCACTGTAGCGCCGGCAGATGCTTCCTCTTTTTCTGCAGTTTCCTCTGCCGGTACCGGATCGGAGACACTTACCTTATGATCGTACCATTTGCCCTTTTTCCCAAGGAGAGCACAGTCGAACTCTTCATCCAGCGCAGGAACCGGAATGTCGAATCCAAAGACTTCCTCTTTATATCCGTCGCTGTATGTCACCTCGTCTGTGGTAGGCTCCAGGATCTCTGCGCCTTCTTTTTGTGCATCCTCTGCAGTTCCCACAAACAGATTTACAATGCTTTTCGATACCAGACTTACATGGATCGTCATTTTTCCGTCTTTGACCGTCAGTGTTCCTTTTCCGTCATTTGCCTCATTTACATGAAACATATTGCTGTCTGTGTCAAATTCTGCCGTATAGACACCGTCCTCAGGTACCGCATCTGCTGTTTCTCCGGCGGCATCCTCTTTCGCCTCTTCACTTTCCTGTGAAATTTCTGCCTTCTCTTCCTCTGCCAGTACCAGGCTGCTTCCTGCCATAGAAATCGTGCATACGGCACATAATACCATCACAAGTTTTCGTTTCATAAGAAATATCTCCTTTCCAAATAAGAAACTGCTGCAAAGCCACTGTCTCTGCAGCGCCGCTTTGCAGCAGTCCATGTTCTGTCATCCTGCCTGAATACGCAGTCTGTTTCTTACTCTTCTGCTGTTTCTGCAGCCTCTTCCTCAGCTGCATTTTCTTCTGATCCCAGAGAATCTATCGCTGCCTTTGTGTGCTCTACATAAAGATCTTTTACTGCATCGATTCTTCCCAGACCTGCGATCTGTGTGTCTACAGACTCAAAAGCACCGGATGCTTCCATCATACTCTTCCAGGAATCTTCTTCGCTGCCTGCCATATCATTATTTGCATGATCTCCTGCAACTACCATAAGCGGGCGAAGAATAACGTTCTTGTATCCGGCTTCTTTTACTTTTTCAATCACTGCTTCGCATTCGGTATCTTCCGGTTCCCCTTCAACGGTTCCGATAAATGCATTGGCGAATCCAAGTTCTTCCATCTGGGTCTGCATCTGACTGTAGCTTACCTTTGCTGTATGAGAGGTTCCATGTCCCAGGAACACAAAAGCAGTACCATCTTCTGCTGCAGCTTCCATGCTGTCAAATCCGGCATCCGCAACAGCCGCATCCGTAACAGCCTTTGCAACGGCTTCTTTGTCTGCATTGATCACAGTAGCATCGTCTCCCACATCACCAAGCATTGGTTCTGCAATAGCAACGGACTCAAATTTATCCTGATATTCTTCCAGAGCTTCTGTCATTTCATCATACTCTGCACCATGCATCAGATGCGTTGGCTGTACCACAAGATTTTTTACACCATTTTCCACTGCACGGTCAAGCGCCTGCTGCATGTTATCAATCACTTCCCCATCTCTTGCCTGTACATGATTGATAATGATCTGTGCTGTAAAGGCTCTTCTTACCGCCCAGTCCGGATAAGCCTCCTGAAGTGCATCCTCAATTCCCTTGATGTCTTCTGCACGGCTGTCATTATAAGAAGTACCAAAGCTTACCACCAGAAGCTCATTTTCACCGATCTCATCTGCATTGCGCGGATCATCAGCAGAAGCGTCTCCTGTATCCAGTCCGAAATAATCCGGGCTTGCAGACTCGCCTTCTACCATTTCCTTCTGTGCATCTGTCAGTGCATCCCATGCTTCCTTTGCAGCTTTGCAGTCCTCATCTGTGGTTTCCGTTCTTTCCTGAACATAGATCTTATCAATAAGCGCCGCCACATGATCGGCAGCTTCCTGATCTGCATCTCCGGTTTCCGTGTCTGTACTTTCCTCTGCCGCAGTTTCTACTGCCGCATCCGCTTCTGCTTCGGAAGCAAAAATACTTGCAGATCCCATCATAGATACCGTTGTTGCAGTCATCAGTAATACCAGTGCTTTTACCGTTTTGTTTTTCATGTTTTTTCCTCCTTATTCTTACACTGTCTAAGCAGAGCCGCCCGACTATCTGCAGTCTGCTCCAAACTGAATAAAAATGTACGGAGAAAAATTTCCTGCCTGTTTTTCACAAAAATCTTCTTTTTGCAAGAAAAAAACCTTCTACAAAAAGGTAAAAGGTCTGCGGAAATGCGCGGTACAACCAATTACTCGTGATCCGGGACTTCAGTCCCCGTACCAACAGCAGGCAGGTTTCCTGGCTTATAGATCATCATATGAAGCAGCCTTCCCGGTTTCCCAGTGACTGTATGTAGCATACACAGCTCCATACTCCTTAAATACAGTGACGAGATCGTACAGGATTCACACCTGTTTCCCTATTATCCGATTTTATTCCGGCACCTGTTGTTCTTCTTATTCAGTTTGTTAAATCATATCACTTTTTTTCTGCAATTACAATAGCTTTAGCCAAAATAAGACTGATGGGAACGGTTGCCTTTGTTTCTCAGGACAATGTCTCCATCAGTCTTATACATTCCTTTTATTTCATATATGTTTTCAGCCAGGTGTAAACACATTTCTGTCTGGTGCGATAAGCGCCTACCTGATTGCCTGTATCGGTCTGCAGTGCCTTATAAATGTTGTCCAGCGTTACCGGACGGTTTGTTTTTTTAAGAACACGAGTCACCGCGCCGTAGCCGCCCTGATGGCGGATATTGATAAACATCCCTACAGATTTCGCCTCTGTAATGCCAAGCTTACGGATTTCCTTCTGCATCTCGTCGATCTGCTGATACATCAGCTGATCCTGACATTTGATGCCGTCAGCAGAACTGATCAGCTTCACAATGATCTTTGCTCTGCCTGAATTTTCATCAAGCTTATATGTACTCCAGTTTTTATTTACCACATCATTCCACACATAATTCTTCGGGTCATATTTCTTCCATGTGGCAGGATATTTTGTATGGATCAGTTTCAGAAGTCTCTGTGCTTCTGTCGCATACCACTGGCCAGCGCCAATCGTAATGGCATGCTCTGCGCTGCTGTTTGTATAGGCTTCTGTGAAATCTGCGTAATCCTGTCTGCCGTAAACCTGTCCGCCAGTCTCTACTGCGTAAAGGATTTTTTTCATAACATCTTTCTGCGCCTGTGTAAATTCTGCATAGCTGCTTCCTCCGGATACTTTTTCCGGGGTATGAATCAGGCTGCTCTGTTTAAAAGATGCCATGTATTTTACATTTCCGCCTTTTTTGTAAGGGCGCACTGCATATACATATTTCGTATCTGCTTTTACCTTCTGGTCTTCATAGGAACTGCTGGATTTGGAAACATCATTTACCAGAACCCATTTCTCTCCTGCTGCTCTTCTGTAAATGCGATATCCGTCTGTTCTTAAATCTTTGCTCCAGGTTATATCTACCTGACTGCTGGATACTGCCTTTGCCTTCACTGTTGTTGCCTGAGGACGGGTTGCTGCAGTCACGGCGATAAATTTACTGTATACATTCTTTTTGCCTTCTTTGCGATAAGCTCTGACCGCATACTGATAAGGCTTGCTGCTGATCAGGTTTCTGTCCAGATAAAAAGCAGCATTTTTGTTTACGACTTTCAGTCTCTGAAATGATTTTGTAAAAGATTCTCTTCTATAGATCACGTATCCATCTGCCATAGAGGTACGGTTCCAGCTGATTTTGATTGCATTTGTAGATGACGCCTTTACTTCTGCTTTTACACTGATGTTTTTTACAGAGGCTGCCGCATTTACGGGAATTTCCGAACAAAGAGTCACTGCAAGCATTGCAAAAACTGCCATAAAAAATACGGTTATTCTTTTTCCTCTTCCACTTTTCTGCATTCGATCCTTCCTTTCATCAAAGCACATTTGATCTCATTCTGGCTGCTGCCTGATAGCCACGCACAGCAGCTCTTCCTTTCTATCATACGAAAAGTTCAGAAAAAATGCAAGAGTTTTTTACGTTTTATTATTATTTTGTTACATTTTTATTACTATTTATCACTTCACAGTAACAAATTTATCTTGATTCTCCTACGAAAAACAATGCCAGTGTTCCCGGGCCGGAATGCGCGCCGATCACTGCACCAACATAATGAATGATCTCTGTCTTGACCGGATATTTTGCTTTTATTTTCTCAGACAGATATTCTGCATCCTCCAGGCAGTCTCCATGGCTGATAAAAACCGTATCGCAGGTATCTTTATAGCTTCCCAGCTTCTGATCCATAAGGGCAGCCAGTTCCAGAATGGATTTTTTACGGCCCCTTACTTTTCCGATCGGAATCAGTTTTCCCTCTTCATCTACATGAAGAACCGGTTTGATATTCAGCATACCACCAAGAACAGCCGTTGTCCTGGACACCCTTCCGCCTCGATAAAGGTGGTTCAGATCATCCACAGTAAAAAGATGGACAATATGGCTGCGATGGGATTCTGTCCACTCTGTCACCGTCTGCATATCTGCGCCTTCTTCTTTCATCTTCTGAGCAAGATATACCAGGAGTCCCTGTCCAAGAGAAGCAGCAAGAGAATCAACAATCGTGATGATCCGGTCAGGATACTCCTCCTGAAGTTCTTCTGCCGCAATCCGACAGCTGTTATAAGTTCCGCTTAATCCGGAAGAAAATGCGATGTGAAGAATGTCTTTTCCTTCTTTGAGATACGGCTCAAACAAAAGTCTGGCTTCCTGCGGATTTACCTGAGCTGTCGTCGGCATAGATCCTGCCCTCATTTTTTCGTAAAACTCACTTTCCGGCATAAAGGATCCCTGTTCATAATGTATCCCGTCCATAGTGTAGCTGAGATACATGCAGCCTACCTGATGTTCTCTGTAATATTCTTCCGGAAGATCTGCATTATTATCTGTTGTGATCACATATTCTCTCATACGCTGTCCTTTCTCAACATGCTGCAAAGGCCATGCTGTCTCAAACTTTTTTTGTTCTTATCATAACACTGCAGTTCGTCTCGTGCAACAAAAATGACAGGGAAAATTTCGACAGCTTTTGCTTCTACATTTACTTTTCTTTTGCCAAAACCTTCAATGCTTCCTGCAGCTGATTGTCTTCCTCATGAGAAATCTCCTCCTGGTTCAAAAGATCCGGATCCAGTTTTACCTCTACATCCGGCTTGATTCCCGTTTCATTAATAGAGTTTCCCTTTGGAGTATAATAATTCGATATGGTCAGTTTTATCGCACTGCCGTCTCTTAATGGAAGCAGTTCCTGTACAACTCCTTTTCCATAAGTAGTCGTTCCTACGATAGTTCCAATTCCATGATCCTGAACTGCTCCTGCAAAAATTTCCGATGCACTGGCACTGTTTTCATTGACCAGAACTGCCAGAGGAATCTCCAAAGGAGTTTTCCCTTCCGATTTCTGTTCCTGACGCTCTCCATATTTATCTTCTGTATATACGATCAGACCTTCTGGAAGGATTTCATTTAAGATGCTGCACACAGAGCTCAGAAGCCCTCCTGGATTTCCCCGCAGGTCAACAACAAGTTTTTTCATTCCCTGTTCTTCCAGACTGGAAAATGCCTCACTGAACTGATCTGGTGTCACATCGGTGAATTCAGATATCCGAATATATCCTATCTGATCCGGAAGCATCTCCTCAAATACGGACGGCAGTGTTACATCGGTAATCTCGACTGTTATTTTCATAGGATTTTCCACATTTTGTCTGTGTATCGTCAAAACTGCCTGTTTTTTATTTCCTTCCCGAATCATATCTGCCACATCAGAAACATCCATATCCGTAATGTCTGTACCATCAATATCACTGATGATATCTCCTGCCTTTACTCCGGCATGATCTGCAGGTCCTCCCTCGTAGCATTCCACGATTTCCACGCCGCCCTCCTGGTTTTTCTGCATAGTTACACCGATACCTACATAGGCTCCCATTGTTGCCGAATTTTCCTGTTTATATTCTTCTGCTGTATAATATCTGGAATAGACATCCCCTAATCCAGATACCAGACCTGCATACAGACCCTCTGCCAGCTGATCTTCATCTATTTCTCCCAGATAATCTCGTTGGATCAGTGCTTCCAGCGCCTTGATCTTCTGTACATGATCAGCTTCTGAAAGAACACCTTTATCCTGAATCCGATACCCTGCATATCCACCTGCCGCAACGGCAAGAGAAGCAGTAACCCCCACTGCAGTTCCCTTTACAAACTCTTTTTTCATGTTGTCTCCGCCTCCTGAAACAGATAAACGGCACAATGTCCTGCCTTTTCCAGACAGGACCTTATGCCGTATATGCTTTCCATTATTATTTTTTCAGACTCTCAAATGCTTCCTTGTTGTCCAGAAGCTTCCGATCAAACCGATTCCGATTCCCAGCGCCAGTCCCAGAGGAAGTAAGGTCTGATAAATTTCATAAACCGGGATAAATGCAACGACGCCTGTAAGCACATTAAATTTAGTCAGTACATATTCTACCGCTGAATTATACAGAAAATATAAAGCAGTCAGTGGAATAGCCGCGCCGATCACTCCCAGCACGATACCTTCCATTACAAAAGGTGCTCTGACAAATCCATCTGTTGCACCAATATATTTCATAATCCCAATTTCTTCCTTACGGACAGAAACACCTACAGAAATTGTATTATGGATCAGGAAAATGGAGATCAGAACCAAAAGTCCGATCACTACCATAGACGCCACAGACACCAGGCGATTAAAGCTTCCCAAAGTTTTTGCCGCCTGTTCTGACTGCTCAACTTCTCGTACATGCTCCAGTCCCTGAATATAGGAAACCAGATCAGACTGCATTTCAATCTGATTCATATAAACCTGATAATTGGCAGAGTTTACAAGAGGATTGTCATCCTTAAAGCCTTCTGCCGCCTCTGAACCCTGAAAATACTGGTCTTTAAAATCATTCCATGCTTCTTCAGCAGATTTAAAGACGATATTCTCTACCTCAGGACGCTGTCTGATCTGCTCGCCGATCACATCGATCTGCTCCTGAGTTGTTCCTTCTTCAAAAAATACGGTAATAGGAACTTCCTGTTCTACCTTATGCGCAATGTTATCTACATTATTCACAATAGAATAAAAGACTCCTACCAGAAAAATACAGGCAGCCATCGTCAGGATAGATGCCAGAGAAAACATCCAGTTTCTTTTTATATTTTTGACACCCTGTTTCAGAGTGAACCATATTGTACTAGGCCTCATGATATCCTCCTTCTTTTTCATCGCTGACAATGACGCCTTCATGCATGGTAACTACCCTTTTTTTCATTGCATTTACGATATCTTTGTTATGAGTTACCACCAGTACCGTTGTACCGCGCTCATTGATTTCTGCAAGAAGGTTCATGATCTCCTCTGCTGTCTGAGGATCCAGGTTTCCAGTCGGCTCATCTGCCAGAAGGATATCCGGACGATTTACAAGAGCTCTTGCAAGCGCAACTCTCTGCTGCTCACCGCCGGACAGCTCATCCGGATAAGATTTATCTTTTCCGGCAAGCCCAACTTCCTGAAGCACTTCCGGAACTCTCCTGCGGATCACCTTGCCTGGTCTTCCGATAACTCTCTGCGCAAAAGCAACGTTCTCATAAACATTACGGTCTTTCAGAAGTCGGAAATCCTGAAACACAACGCCCAGCTTTCTGCGATATTTCGCAACACGGCGGTGTTTCATGGTCTCCAGTCTCTCTCCGCTTACGATCAGCTGTCCGCTGGTAGTATCAAGCTCTTTCATCAGAAGCTTGATCAGCGTAGATTTACCTGACCCACTGCTTCCGACCACAAATACAAATTCTCCTTTATCTACATGTAAGTTTGCATGGTTGACAGCCAGACTGCCTTTCACGTATGACTTACTTACATCGATCAAATCTATCATATGTTCCTCCTTCTTATACAGAATAAACATTTTAACGCTTTTGTAACAATGTTGTAACATAATTTTTCTGGAATTTCAAGTGTTTTTTTGAAATACCGAAAAATTTCATCAATATTTCATATTTCCAAGAAAAATACAAAGGTTTTTTAGAAAAAACTCCTGTTTATGCATCGTATTTTATTGTACAAGAAACATCCAGTGAATTCAAGACAAAACCTATTTACAGCTGTAATATTATTATCTCAATTAGTAAAAATAGCGTAACAGCCGTAATGCTGCTACGCTAAGATTTACATGAAGCGCTCTCATTTACACTTGTCTTCTTTGCACCATAAGTATCAAGATTGCAGTTCCCCCTGTAACAATCAGCATCCAGAGAGAATTTCTGATCCCGCCAACATCCATTAACTTACCAAATACGACTGGCCAAAGAGCACCTCCTATACCACTTCCCATTGTCATTAAACCAGACACTCTTCCAGATAACCCCTGTGCTCTTGAATTTGCCATTCCCATGAGCATTGGCCATACCATACCACATGAAACACCAAAACAGCAGATCAATACTGCAAACATATTAATGTTTCTGCAATTTTGCCATCCAAATAGTAATATCAATATGCTTACAAAACAGATCACTAAAGCTTTATTGGCTTTTTTCGCGATCTTCCCGCAAAATATTCTTCCCGGAATCATAAATAGCCAAAACAAAGCTAATATTTTAGATGAACTGGAAGGAGCATTCAATTCCAGATTCAAAAACGAATCTAAAAAATATGCGATTCCTGTTTCGATGCCCACATAACAGATCATAAGAACAAAGCACGGAATTACAGAATTTGGTGCATATTTAAGAACATTATCCACCATCGCTCTACATGTCAGCCCCTTTAATGTTCTTATTCCCCATTTTTTTCTTATACGTAACTCCTGCTGTTTCATTGGAAGTTTAAAAAGTAATACACCATTTACAGCATAGCAACCTGCCATTAGGTAAAAAACATTTCTCCAATCACCAATTCCACATTTTATCATAAGATCACATATAAGTGGACCAGTTACTGCACCTATGGAAAAACAGCATTGTGTCCATCCTGCATAAGAAGTTCCTTTTTGAGGATATTCATCAAATAAACTTGCTGTTAAAACACTTTCACATACACTATATCCAGAACCTATGCAAAATATCCCTAATACAATACCAATATAAGATGGAGCCACTATTGTTGCTATACAGCCAACTGTAAATATCTGAGAAAACCACAGCAGTATCTTTTTCTTACCAACGATATCTGCTAAAGCTCCAAAAATCACCGGCATAGTCATCATTGCAAGGAATTGTACTGAAACCAATCCCCCCATTTCTGTATTTGTAATATCAAATTCTCTTGCAATTTTTAATAACGCTAATTGAAAGCCTCCCGACTCAAATCCAAGAAGAAAAATCATCCAACAACTTAATTTCAAAAAGCGCAGATCCGAATCACGATTTCCAGACCTGCGCTTCTGAAACATTTTCTGTTTATCTGTCAATCTCTATAACCTCTCGACGATAGTCTGAAAATGATTCTGTTCCTTCAACTGTTACCATAAAGCCATCTTCTATACGAAGACCTACTTCATTTTTATCATCACCAAGATAGACACATGTACAGAATGTCATATTTTCTTCTAAAAGATAATCGGAATTTGATTCGATCCATGGATACTCACCTTCCATTAAACCAGTACCATGACATGGGCCATAAAGAATACAAGAATCATATCCTAACTCTTTTAATGTCTCATAATGTACTCTGCTGACTTCTGATGCGTTTACGCCTGCCTTAGCAGTATTAAGAATGGCTTTTTGTGCTGCAAGGGCTGCCTCAATCATGCCTTTCTGCTCTTCTGTTGCTTTACCCATGACGATGGCTCTTCCCATTGTAGAAGCATATCCTTCATATCTTGCTCCTACCTGTACCTGGATCATATCACCTTTTTCAATAACCTTATTCCGGCATCGACTGATCGCCTGATTAGAATTTTTTCCAGTAAGGATCCAGAATGGATAGGCTTCTCCCTCTCCACCTTCCTTATAAATCACAGACATTGCAATTCCTTTTAGCTGATTTTCAGTCATTCCCACATGAACATTTTCAACAACCGCTTTCATTGCAGCCTGCGTGATACGATATGCCTCTCTGAGACATGCGATCTCTGCCGGAGACTTATCTGCACGAAGCTTAGCTACGAGCATATCAGCCTTTACTAATTCAGGATTTCCCAATTCTGGTAAACTTGAAAGTAATGCTTCATAGATCACATGGGTCACAAGGCATCCTCCTGCCACACCGATCTTAAAAACAGGTTTATTTCCGCTTGCTTCTTTGATCACAGATGCGAATGTTTCTAATTTTGCCCCCGGATACTCAGGTTCAGAGGATTCACGGAACACCAGCACTTTTCTGATCTTTTTGATCCTTGAAACATGACTGGAAAAAGTCTCACTTTCTGGTCCGATGATCAAAATAGCTTCTCCTTCTGCTGGAATCAATACACCTGCCGACTCAAAAGAAGGCCAATAATCACTGTAATAACGTACGTATTGTGGTTCCGCTTCATTGCCATAAGCAAATAAAATATCAAGACCTTCCTTTTTCATTTCATTCTGTGTTTTAATGATTCTTTCCTGAAATTCTCTATCTTCAATCCTTATCTTCACTTTAACATACCTTCCATTCTTCACAACATTGATTGATAAACGGAGACAATGATTCTGCTCCATTCTCTGTAATTACAAAACCTTCCTCTATACGGTTGGAGCCGCCTGGTAATCCAAATAAACTAATATCTGTATTTACCGTCATCCCAGCTTTAAATACTTCTTCTGTTTCAGCATCAGGATATGGGGACTCTGCTTCTGCACATCCAATCCCATGTAATGGAGGATAAACATCATACTCAGAAAGATTTTCTTCATAGAATACCTGTTTTACAGCTTGTACAAACTGTTTCATAGGAACACCAGCTTTTAAATAAGGCTGGCCAGCCTTTAATGCCCGAACCAATACATCGATCACGTATTTGGTCTCCTCACTGTATTCCCCAACTGCAAACGGCATTTCACAGGTTGCAACATATCCCTCATACTGGACAGCCAACGCACACATGATCATATCACCATTTTCAATGATCTTGTTTGTAGGACGTCCAACAATCCTGTCCGTCCTCTTTCCACTTCCATAGATCTGAAAAATAATATGCTCTGCACCTTCAGCTCTTGCAGCTGCTTCCGCAATCCCTGCTGCCTCCAACTCTGTCTTTCCTATAAGCTCCGACTGCATCATAGCCTTAAATCCTGCATCTGCGATCCTTGCAGCTTCACGTAGACATTCTACTTCCTCTGCACTTTTTTCCCGGCGAAGATCAAATAAAAGTCCATTACAATCGATCAGTTCTGTATCGAAACCTGATTTAATTTTTTCATACAGGTCTACAGACATTGCATCTTTTCCTACAATACCAAGTTTTTCAAGCTTTTCTTTTTCACGCAGTTCATCTGCCAAAGAAGAAAAACTTGTATACTGTGCTAATGGATAATCAATTTCATCCGGCACTGTCACGCACAAAAAATCTGGTGAGAGACGGATGTCTGACCATACACTCATTTCCTCTGCTACCTTTTGTCCCTCTGGAGCACACAGCACAATCGGATCTAAAGTCCTTCCCAAAAGCATTGCTCCGCGTTCGAATATCGGCCAGTAATTTGATACATATCTTAAATTTTCTTTTCTATACTCATCTCCGTATACTAAAATCGCATCTATATCATTTGCTTCCATGTACTTACGCATCTTTAATATACGGTTTTGAAATTCCTGTTTTGAAATCCTAGGTTTCATATCTCCTCCTAACCAGTATGGGACCGTCCTAAAATCCGGACAGCCCCATGCTTTTCATTCATGCAGACAATCACATATTTTAGAAGTCAAAATCATCTACATTTTCTGTTGTGATATCCAGCAATTCTGTCATAATGATCTGATCGTCTTTTACTTCTACAACACCAACTTCCGGTACATCCATACCATCTGTGATCTCTCCACCATCCAAAAGTGTCTTAGCGGTATAAACTGCTAAATAACCAAGTTTTCCCGGATGCCAGATATTTGCTTCCTGCATAGAACCATCTTCCAAATATGATTTGGCAGCAGATGCCTCTACAACGCCTGTAACAACGATTTCTCCATTCTTTCCAGCTTCTCCAACTGCCTGTGCTGCTGCTGGAGGCGCAGGTGTTGTTACACCTAATACACCTTTAAGCTCTGGATATGCAGTCATTAAGTTCTGAGTAATCGCATATGCTTTAGACTGATCGTCGTCACATGGCTCATAAGCAACACGTGTCATATTAGGATAATTTGCTTCCTGATACTCTGTTGCATATTTCGCCCATGCAGAACAGTTCTGTGCTGTTAAAACACTTGTAATGATAGCATATTCGCCTTCTTCTCCCATATACTCAGCAAAACGCTGCATCAAATGTTCTCCAAGCACCTTTTCAGAACAGCAGTTTACATATGCTTCTCTTAAAGAAGTATCTGTTACATCAGAATCCCATGTGATTACTTTAATACCTTCTTCTTTCGCCTGCTTTAATACCGGCTCAATAGCACTTGCATCCAATGGTGAAATTGCGATACAATCAACACCTTTAGTAATCATATCCTGGACAATATTAGCCTGTGCTGCAGCATCACCTGATGTAGGACCAGTATAGATAACCTCACAACCTAAATCTTCTCCAGCTTTTGTACCCCAAACATTAGAAGTCTCAAAATATGGGATACCTACCTGCTGCGGAATCAATGCGATGGTATATTCTTCCTCTGCATATACAGTTGTTCCCATCCCAACCATCATCGCTGCACCTAATGCAAAAAGTGCTAATCTTTTCTTCATAGTTCTTTTCCTCCTTGTTTTAAATCTTTCTCTTTTTTGTTTTATTTTGAAAAGTATCATACTTTTCTGCTCTTTACTTTATATTTCTGCATCTCAATCATACGATTGAATACAACAACCAGAACCAGAATACTTCCTGTTGCAAGCTGCTGCCAGAATGATGAAATACCTACAAGATTCATAATATTACCAATCATGGCAAAAATCATAATTCCTACAACTGTACCCACGATTCCTCCATTTCCTCCATTGATACTTGTACCTCCAAGTACAACTGCAGAAATACATGTCATCAAAAATGCAGAGCCCATATCCGCTCTGGCAGTTGCCACACGTGATACCTGGATATTACCTGCTATACAGCACATTACAGAACACATAATATATGAATAAAATAAAACATGTTTTGTACGGATACCAGAAAACAGAGCTGCCTTCATATTATTTCCTATTGCATAAATATGTTGTCCTGTCACTGTATTTCTCAACATGATCATAAGGAATATTGCCAAACCAAATAACAGCAGCATCTGAAGCGGCATTCCAAATATTTTAGCCTGTCCCAGGAAATAAAAGCTTTCCGGAATTCCGGAAATAGAATTTCCTTTACTAAGCACTAATGCAGCACCTAAAAAGAACATCTGAGTCCCTAAGGTCGCAATCATCGGAGGAATCCTTATTATTGCTACTAAAACAGCATTCATTGCTCCACATAATACGGCTACACCTAAACTAATAATCAATGAAGGAACCACACCTAATCCTTTTGTTAAACATAGCCCTGATGTTACTGCACAAAGACCCATTGTGGTACCAGCAGAAAGATCCATACCACCTGTAATAATCACGATCGTCAATCCCATTGCCATGATTCCCATTTCTGACATCTGCTGGAACAATGATAAAATATTTCTTATCGATAAGAAGTTTTCATTAGAACATGCACCAATCAGAAAAATCAGAAGAAATGCTCCTGCCAGAACCATTTCATGCAATGTGAATCTTTTTCTTAATTTTTCCATCACTTATGCCTCCTGGTCAATCTCTATCATCTGCTTTTTAGAATCTGCATAATTTCTTCTGAGTACGTCAAATGTTACAGTTGCAATTATAATCAAACCATATACAAGCTTCTGCCAATAGGTTGGGATATGTGCAACTACAAGCCCATTTTCTATAACTCCCATCATTGCAACACCAATAACAGTACCAATGACAGAACCTGATCCACCTAAAATATTTGTACCACCTATTACTGCTGCAGCAATTGCATTCATCTCCCATCCATTAGATCCAGATGGCTGGCAGTTTCCAAGAATTGCATCTAATACAAATCCTGCAAATCCACATAAAAGTCCTGAATAAAAATATGTTAAAAAAATAGTCTTTTTAATGTTTACACCTACATATCGCGCTGCATTTTCATTTCCACCTACTGCATATACAGATCTTCCAAAATATGTATGTTTTAAGATCCACGCAGTTATCATGAAAATAATGAGCGCATATATGATAGGTAATGGAATGTTATAATAGGTTTTACCAAGTGCTGTAAACCATTTAGGGATATTCATGATCCATCGTCCATTTGTATAAACCAAAATGATTCCTCGATAAATACTTGCTGTTCCCAGCGTAATGATAATCGGCGGAATAGAAAATGCAGCAATCAAAAATCCATTTATCGCTCCTGTGATGGCGCCAAGCACTAATGCCAAAATCAATACAGTTACAGGATTCGCTATAGGGCTGTTCTGCGAAAAAATAGCAAGCCATGTAGCGCTGAACATCATTTGGGATGCCACTGATACATCTATTCCTGCTGTGATCAGAACTATTGTCATTCCTGCAGCCATAATACCTACCGGAACACTATTGACCAATACATTTTTTATATTTGTATACGAAAGAAAGCTTGGAGAATAAAGGCTTAGACCAAAACATAATAAAAGTAAAATTAAAAATACTCCTGTTTCTCGTTTTTCCAGTATTTTTTTCATTTAATTCCCCCCCAAAATCGCTTTTTCCATCATAAGATCCTGATTTCCAGTTGCTGTATTATCCTCATGTACAATTCTTCCATGGCGCATAACTAATACTCGATCACTAAGAGCGAATACTTCCTGCCATTCAGAAGATACCATGATAATAGCCATACCTTCTTTTGCAAGTTCCTTTAACAGCTTATGGATTTCTGTCTTAGATGCAATATCCACACCATGAGTAGGTTCATCAATAATCAAAATATCCGGCTTAGTGATCAGCCATTTCGCAACTGCTATCTTTTGCTGATTACCACCACTAAAATTACGTGCCAGCTTATTGATCTGTGATGGACGTATACTTAGCTTTTCTACATAATTCTCTGCTGATTTATCTACCTCTTTACGGTTAATAAAACGAAGCGGCGTCAATATCCTCTTTAGTATAGGCAATGTAATATTATCTTTCATGGACATTGCCAATATAAGCCCCTCTTCATGACGATCTTCTGGGATAAACGCAATCTTATTATGAATCGCCTGGGATACATTCTTAATGTCGATTTTTTTACCATTAAGATATATCTCACCAGAATCCGGTGGATTCAATCCAAACAAAGCTTTTACTGTTTCACTTCTTCCTGCACCTACAAGCCCTGTTAAGGCAAGGATCTCTCCTTTATGCAAGGCAAAGGATATATCTTTAAAATTACCTCGTTTAGAAAGATTTTTCACCTCTAAGATCTTGTTTCCTGCATAAGATACATCATTTAATGCTTTATATGCTACTGAACGTCCTACCATCATTTGTACCAGACGGTTTTCATCAAGCTCCTTGATATCCTTACAGCCAACATATTCTCCATCTTTTAAAACAGTAACTCTGTCAGAAACTTCAAATACTTCATCTAATTTATGGCTGATAAACAAAATAGCAATATTTTGTTTTTTCAGCTTTTCAATAATTGAATACAGCATTCTGACTTCACTAAAAGATAATGTTGCTGTTGGTTCATCCATGATCAATAATCTTGACTTAAATGAGATTGCTCTTGCAATCGCTACAAGCTGCTGCTTGGCAATGCTTAAATTACTAAGCTGTTCCTGTACATCCATTGTGATACCCAGAACTTCAATCGCTTCCTCTGCGATCTTTGTACACTCTTTCCAGTTTACCTTTCCATTTTTAGATCGTCCCAGATAAATATTTTCTGCTACAGATAAATTAGGAAATAAACTCAAATCCTGGTGGATTGCATTAATACCATGTTTGATACTATCACTAACACCTGAAAATTCTACCTCTTTCCCGTCCACTAATATCTTAGATCCTACATCTGGTTTCTGAACCCCTGACAATATCTTGATCAGAGTTGATTTTCCTGCTCCATTTTCCCCCATTAACGCATGTACTTCGCCTTCACGAACATCTAATCTGACATTATTCAGTGCTTTAATTCCTGGAAATGTCATACTTATATTCTCCATTTGCAGAAATACTTTTCCTGCCATGCTTTTATCCCCCTTTCTATATACTCGAGTAACCTATGGTCTTATTCTAGTATACTCGTGTATATTTGTCAATAGTTTTTATAAAATTCTGTATTTATTATTAAAATTACACAAAAAAAAGCCGATACATATGTAATCAGCCTTTTTATCATTTTATTCAGCAAAATCTATGCTGTCAACCGGAAATTTCCGGAAATATTGTTTCAGAGTCTTCCCACATAATATGGGGAATTACCATACTTTTTGCTTTTTTATTATGAATCAAACAGGATAACTGTTTGTACGCCATACGAGCAATCTCTTTTTCGGGCCATGACGCAATCAACATACGATTCTTTTCAAGATTGGATCCTGCAAAATCATCAAACCCTGCCAGCGGTACATCAAAATGTAATTCCTGTAATGCCTGTTTAACTCCATATAATACATAATTTGTGCTTAATATAATACCATCAAAAAACACACCTTGTTCTCTCACCAGACGAAGAATACAGTCATAAGCCTGTTTCTCATTATATATATGATAACATATCTGTCTTTCTTCAAATCCACATCCAGCAGCTTCCAATGCATTGCGAAAACCACGAATTCGATAGCATATCGTATAATCCTGATCAGAAGTTGCAATATATATAGGTTTTTTTACGCCTCTTTTTATCATGCATTCTGTCATTCTCTGCGTGGCTTCTTCATTATCAGATATAATATATGGAATTTCCTTACCTTCCACTTTGCGGTCAAAGCATACAATCTTTAACCCTCTGATATCCTTTAAAGATTCTGTATAAGATATTGGTGAAATAATGATGCCATCTACCATCTTACTACGAAGCATTGTTAAAATTTTATTTTCTTTTTCCAACTTTTCTTCTGCGATGCATATAATCAGATTATAGTCGTCCTCTGCCGCTGCCTGTTCTATTTCCTTTACAATATTAATGTAATAAGGGTTGGCAAAATCTGGCACCACCACCGCAATAGTCTTTGTCACACCTGTTTTAAGAGATTGAGCAATGGTATTAGATACATATCCCATTTCATCTGCTGTTGTCAATACTAAGTCTATTGTTTCTTTCTTATAGGATTTATTTTCTAATTTACCATTTAGTATATTGGATACTGTGCATCTGGAAATATTTAATTTTTCCGCAATATCTTTCATTGTTACCATATAAATAATCACCTCACACCAATAATATACTCGAGTATATTATTGGTGTCAAGTGTTATTAATAATTTTTATGTAAGAAAGAGATCCTTATCATCAAAGGATCTCTTCACATTGCTTAATATTCCAGTGTCTCTATATACTTCATATATCTTACTACCATCAGTGCAATCTTAAATGTAATGGCATCCTCAAATACACGAAGATCCAGTCCTGTACTCTTCTGCAGCTTATCCAGACGGTATACCAGCGTATTTCTGTGGATATACAGCTGTCTGGATGTCTCAGAAACATTCAGGCTGTTTTCAAAGAATTTATCAATTGTCACCAGTGTTTCTTCGTCAAAATCATCCGGAGACTTATTTTCAAAAATTTCTTTAATGAACATCTTACACAGCGGGATCGGAAGCTGATAGATCAGTCTGCCGATTCCAAGAGAACTGTATGCGATCACATCCTTTTCTCCGAAAAAGATCTTGCCTACATCCAGTGCCATTCTCGCTTCTTTGTAGGAACGAGACACTTCTTTCAGTTCATTTACAATCGTACCATATGCAATATGTGTCTCGTTTTCCTGGCTGAATCCAAGAGTATCCAGGATTGCACGGGCCAGTTTATCCATATCGCTGTAATTCTCACCGTCTTCCAGCTGTTTTACGATAATGATGCTTCTCTCGTCTACCGCAGTGATGAAATCCTTTGTCTTTCCACCAAAAAAGCTCTTTACTGCCTCCATGGCATTATGATCTTTTTCCTGCTCAAGTTCCATGATCATAACCACACGGCGCACATCTGCATCAATATGAAGTTTCTTGGCACGATTATAAATATCTACCAGAAGCAGGTTATCCAACAGAAGATTTTTGATAAAACTATCCTTATCAAAACGCTCCTTATAGGCAACGATCAGATTCTGGATCTGGAACGCTGCAAGCTTACCTACCATATAGGTGTCCTCATCGTCCCCATGTGCCACCAGAACATATTCCAGCTGATAATCATCGTTTACCTTAAAATACTGATATCCCTTCACAAGCTGGCTTTCTGCCGGAGACTCTACAAAAGCCTGGACATCTCCCGGCTGAACCGAGAAATCTGAAAATGTAGATGCCAGAACCTTTCCTTCGGTATCTATAACACAAAACTCGATTCTGGATATTTCTTTTAACCCTTCCAGGGTATTCTGAAGTACCTGATTTGATATCATCTGCTAACATCCCTTCTCACGCATTCTGCATGTTTCTTCTCTTTTCCCATAAAGAAAACCTGTACATAAAGCTATTTTAATACAATATCACCAAAAATAAAAGAGGAAATCCAAAATTTGTTACAATTTTTTGTGTGATTTTTGTATATTTTTCCTATCTTTCTATAAAACCTTCTCCATGTACCTCTCTGGCATCCCCTACGATCACAAATGCTTTGGGATCGATCTCATCAATATTTTCTTTCAGCTGAACCAGTTCCTTCTTTCCTACCACACAGTAAAGCATCAGTTTTTCCTGACCGGAATACATACCTTTTGCACTGATGCCGGTTACCCCACGATCCATATCCTCTATGATCATACGGGCAACTGCCTCCGGCTTGTCCGTAATGATATGCACGGCTTTTGAAAACTTCAGGCCTTCGATCAGTCCGTCTGAAACCTTTGTGACCAGATATACGGCAATGATCGCATACAGCCCCTTGCGGATTCCAAAGACATACATTCCCACTAATACAATGGCCCCGTCTATAAACTGCATGATCTGTGCAATTGAATAATGTCTCATATACTTCTGAATGATAGCTGCCAGCATATCTGTTCCGCCTGTGGTTCCGCCGCCCAGAAATACAAGGCCGATTCCCACGCCAAGAATGATTCCTCCATAGACAGAGGAAAGAAGAAGATCATCGGAAAGTTCCCATGCCGGAAGTACAGCCAGCCACATGGTCAGTGACATATCTCCGATCAGCGCCTTTTTTACAAATGAAAATCCTTTGATCTTTGTGGCAAGTATGAAAAGAGGGATATTCAGACTCAGATTTGTGATCCACAAGGGAACTCCGTTTTTGATGATTCCTCTGGTCCATTCCTTGACCAGAATCGAAACTCCGGAAAAACCCCCGGTTACCAGTCCGGCGGCATCGAAGCAGGAGGTGATCGCAGCTGCCATCAGTCCTGTTCCTATAAAAATGACCATATATTCCAGAAGCAAAGATCGTTTTCCTGCAAGTTTCATAAACAAGCCTCCTCCTGTAGTTATAACTCTAATGTGATAAAGTGTCCCGTATCCTAAAAGAACGGGAGACGGCACAGGCCGCTTCCCGCTCTTAGTCTGCCCTATTTTTCAGGCATATTTACAAATCTGATAAAATGATAGCTCTCAACAATCTGGAAATATTTGATAATTCTGGGATACAGAGGTTCGGCTGCCTCCCCGAATTGTTCCTTTACCAGCAAAGCAATGTCCGCCACTGTACGTTTTCCGTCGATCAGAGGCCAGATAAAACTTCCGTTGGCATCCAGATGCACCTTGGTAAAACGTGGTTTATTGAACAGACTCTGTGCGATCTTATTCATGATCCCGGTGTTTTCCACCTCAAGGATCACCCGCTCCTTCAGATCTGTATGCCATTTCAGTGAACTGCTTTTTTCCGGAATCAGATCCAGATAATTGATATCTGCTGTTTTTTTCTTAGATTTTTTTTTCATCAGTCTTTTCTTTTATTCCATAAGGAGAATTTCAGCAGGCAGAGGATCATAAGGATCATGATCACAACACCACCGATGTTTCCAAAGCTGATGAAGGATGGGATCGTTACTCCCGCTACCGCCAGGATCGCAAGGAAAATACCTACAAGACCTTCTCCGGCGATCATACCTGCACAGTACAGAGTACCGTCGGTAACCTGTCTTTCTTTTGTTTTTGCGTCTACCTTCTTGCGTCCGTCCATGAACATGCGCACTACGCCGCCGATCATGATGGTTGCATTCAGATAGATCGGAAGGTAAAGACCAATCGCAAACGGCATAACCGGAATTCTTAAGATCTCCAGACCAATTGCAAGGCATACGCCTACAAATACAAGAGTCCAGGGAAGATTTCCACCCATGATACCTTCTACGATCATCTTCATAAGTCCCGCCTGAGGAGCCGGAACTTCTGCTGTACCATATCCCCATGCTGCATCCAGAAGATAAAGCACACCGCCGATTGCAAGACCGGAAACAATAACACCGATCAGCTCACCGATCTGCTGTGTCTTCGGAGTTGCACCAAGCAGATATCCTGTCTTAAGGTCCTGTGAAGTATCGCCTGCAATGGCAGCAATGATACAGATAACAGAACCAATGGCAATGGCACCTGTCATTCCATTAATACCAGTCTCACCGGTTGCCTTGATGGCAAAAGTAGCAATCAGAAGGGTAGCGATTGCCATACCGGATACCGGGTTATTGGAGGAACCGATCATACCTACCATACGGGAGGAAACGGTTGCAAAGAAGAAACCGAATACTACGATCAGAAGCGCTCCAAGGAAGTTTACCGGGATTGCCGGTACAAACCAGATGATAAATACCATTGCAAGGATACCGACAAGAATCACGCTCATCGGAAGATCTCTGTCTGTTCTTAAAGTGCTGTTCGCCTGGGATCCTTTCATACTCTTCATGGAATCACGGAAAGTAGAAATGATCAGCGGCAGAGACTTGATCAGAGAAATGATACCGCCGGTAGCGATCGCGCCTGCACCGATATATTTTACATAGTTTGACCAGATCGCAGCTGCACCGCCCTCTGCATAAAGCTGAGAAATTGTCACACCTGCTGCTGCCGGATACATAGATGTTTCCGGTCCGAACAGGCAGATCAGCGGAATGATTACCAGCCATCCTACAATAGAACCTACAAACATAAAGGATGCGATTCTCGGTCCTACGATATAGCCAACACCAAGAAGCGCCGGATATACTTCCATACCGATCTCGCCCTTAAAGGACTTAAATGCTACGGCAACGTCTGCCGGAACTGCTTTCAGTCCGTCTACGACAAACTTAAATGCCGCTGCGATTCCCATACCGGAAAATACAGTAGCTGCATTAGATCCGCCCTCTTCACCTGCAAGAAGAACGTCTGCACATGCAGTTCCTTCCGGATAAAGAAGTGTAGCATGCTCTTTTACGATCAGTGCGTTACGAAGCGGTACCATAAAAAGTACACCCAGAACACCGCCGCAAAGTGCGATCAGAGTGATTTCTACCAGACTCGGTTTCTCGCAAAGGCCTTCCTCTGCCCAGAGAAACAGCGCCGGCATAGTAAAGATAGCTCCAGCTGCAAGAGACTCACCTGCAGAACCGATGGTCTGTACCAGGTTGCTCTCAAGAATGGAGTTTTTCTTCATGATCACACGGATAACACCCATGGAAATAACTGCTGCCGGAATAGAAGCAGATACTGTCATACCAACGCGAAGGCCAAGATAAGCATTGGCTGCGCCAAATACAACTGCCAGGATCATACCCATGATCACAGAGGTCACCGTCATTTCAGCAGTTACTTTTTCTGCCGGAACATACGGTTTAAACTCTTTGTTGTTCATTGATTTCCTCTCCCTTTTATATGATTTTTATGAACCTACCCTCTATTATACTAATTTACCGCTTCATATGCAAGATATTTTCCCTTTAATCTTATAAAGGAATAAAAAAATGCATCAAAAAAGAAGCAGCACCTTCCTTTCTTATTATAGAAAAGAAAGCACTGCCTCTCTGTAATCAGATCAGATCATCCGAACGATATCTTATCTACCGAACTGCATATCGTTGTTTCCGGACTCTGTCTCCCACATTTCAAGCATGTTGATCGGGTCGTTGTAATCTGCAAGCCATCCCTCACGGCAGAAGTCGAATTTACCCTGTTTTCTCTCGTCAAGGAATACAGACCACTCACGTGTCTCAACAGTTACGTTGATACCGATTGCTGCAAAATCCTGCTGGATGGACTCACCGATCTTAACGTTTCCTTCGGAATCGTTTGTCAGGTATGTCATGCTGATCGGAGTATCTGCAGAAAGCATTCCGCTCTCATCAAACTGATATCCAGCGCCCTCAAGAAGTTTTCTTGCTTCTTCCAGGTTTGCTTCATAAGCGTCTACGCTTGGATCGAAGTATCCAACTACATCTTCCATTGGATATGTGTAAGCGTCATCATTTACACGGAACTCGCCGCCGTTGCCGTCAAACATACCAGTCGGGATGAATGTGTTGGCAATTTCCTGATCAGCCTGTGCGATTGTGTCAACAATGTACTGACGGTCGATAAGAAGTGTCATAGCTTTTCTCATGTCAGCAGCCTGCTGCACTGTTTTGCCTGCAAACAGCTCGCTGTTTACGTTAAATCCAGCATAGTAGGTTCCCAGTGTCGGGATGTTGTGATACTCTTCTTTTTCTTTTGCTGTTGCCATCATATCTGTTGCAATTGTGTCGATGAACTGAAGGGAGCCATCCTCAAATGCATTCCAGATTGCTGTATCATCAGAACTTAACATGAACTGGATTTTTTCCAGAGATACTTCGTCTGCTCTGAAGTAGTTCGGGTTTTTCTCATAAGTCATAGACTCATTGTGTTTCCACTCTGTACAGGTCATCGGACCGGAAGTAACGAATCCGGACTCTACGCACCATGCTCCTGGGTTCTCAGCAGCGCCTTCTGCAGACTCTACGTTCTGCTGCGGTACCGGGTAGAATGCAGGGAATGCACACAGGTCAAGGAAGTATGCACATGGAGCATTCAGATTTACTGTAAATGTTTTGCCGTCCTCGGAAGCCTCGATATCAAGAGTTCCGTCTTCTTTTGTTGCGATTGCGCTTGTAAGGTAAGCATAATCAGCACCTGTTTCCGGGTTTGCAAGACGATTCCAGCTGTATGCAACGTCTTCTGCATTCAGGTCTTCACCGTCGGACCATTTCAGACCGTCTCTTAAAGTAAAGGTATAGGTCATGCCGTCTTCGCTCATTTCGTAGCTTTCTGCAAGCTCAGGAACAAGCTGTCCCTCTGCATCATAAGTAACCAGACCGGAGAATGCAAGGATTGCAAGGCATGCGCCGTCTACAGTGGAGTTCAGAGCCGGGTCAAGCTTGTTCGGCTCAGAAGCGATCTGAAGGCTTAAAGTGTTGTCCGGAGTTTTTGCATATCCGAAGTACTTAAATCCGAACAGGTTGGCATAGATGTTCTCTACATCTGTTTTCTGCATGTACACATCGTTGTAGTAGTACAGCGGAACAACTGCCCATGTACTCATAAGCTCGTCCTCTGCCTCATGCATCAGAGCTTCACGCTTAGCCAGATCTGTCTCTGTTCTGATCTCAGCGATACGTGCATTGTAAGCCTCCCATGCCGGAGCTGCTTCGCTGGACGGACCATGTTCTTCAGAAGCGTATACGGTTGTCCCCCCTAATGTGGTGACTGCCATGGCTGCTGCCAGAGCAAGTGCTACGTGTTTCTTTCTCATTAAATTTTCCTCCTTTAATGGATTTTTTACAGCTTTCACTGTTATTTATTCTACAAACACCTCACAGAATACTGCACGGTAATTGTATTCTCTCCGCTATGGTTTTATGCCATACTTTTTATTTATTGAAGCAGGCTACCATATGTCCATTGCCTCTGTCTGTCAGTGTCGGACATTCCTGTGCACAGCGTTCGGTAGCATATTTGCAGCGTGTACGGAATGCGCATCCCTTCGGCATGTTCAAAGGACTTGGCACATCTCCCTCAAGAATGATACGCTGGCGTTCTTTTGCCATTTTCGGATCCGGATACGGAACCGCACTTAACAGAGACTGTGTATACGGATGGATCGGTGCCGCATTCAGATCGTCTGCATCTGCGATCTCCACAATGCGTCCCAGGTACATAACCGCAATACGATCGGAAATATGATGCACTACCAGAAGATCATGGGCGATAAAGAGATATGCTACCCCAAGCTTCTCCTGAAGTTCCTCAAACATATTGATGACCTGAGCCTGAATGGAAACGTCCAGAGCGCTGACTGCCTCATCACAGACAATAAAGCGCGGATTGGTTGCCAGAGCTCTGGCAATACCGATACGCTGACGCTGACCGCCGCTGAACTCATGCGCATAACGGGTCGCATGCTCCGCGTTCAGACCTACCAGTTCCATCAGCTCCAGGATACGGTCACGTCGCTCCCCTTTTCCGGAATACAGCTTATGTACATCCAGAGGCTCTCCGATGATATCCTCGACTGTCATACGTGGGTTCAGTGAAGAATATGGATCCTGGAATACCATCTGCATCTGCTTACGCATATGTCCGATGCTGTTTTTATCTACTCTTTCTCCGTCAAAAAATACGTCTCCGGAGGTAGGTGTGTATAATCTCAGAAGAGAACGTCCTACGGTTGTCTTTCCGCAGCCGGACTCTCCTACAAGACCAAGTGTCTCTCCGGCTTTAATGCTGAAAGATACACCATCCACTGCTTTCAGCGGAGTCGTCTGCATAAAACCGGTTTTTATAGGAAAATACTGTTTCAGGTTATTGACCTCAACCAGATATTCACTTTTTTTCTTCATTTCACTCATTACTCTGTGCCTCCATCTGTTTCTTCACATTCATCCAGCAGGAAGCGAAATGACCATCCGGCATCTGCATTTCCGGAGGGATCTCCTCAATACAGATCTTCATGGCATTTTCGCAGCGCGGGCAGAATGCACAGCCCTTAGGCATATTCAAAAGGTTGATGGGTGTTCCCGGAATCGGAACAAGCTTCTCTCCCATACGGTCTACACTTGGGATGGATTTCAGAAGTCCCTTTGTGTATTCATGAGAAGGACGGTAGAAGATATCCTCTGCGGTTCCCCTCTCACAGACACGACCGCCATACATAACGATGATCTCATCACACATATCTGCGATTACACCAAGGTCATGAGTAACCATAATGATCGCCATTCCCAGTTTTTTCTGGAGACTCTGCATCAGTTCCAGAATCTGTGCCTGAATGGTAACGTCAAGAGCTGTAGTCGGTTCGTCTGCGATCAGGATATCCGGCTCGCATGCCAGGGCCATAGCGATCATCACACGCTGGCGCATACCGCCGGACAGCTCATAAGGATACTGTTTCACACGTTTTTCCGGCTCGTTCACACCTACAAGAGTCAGCATCTCCACAGCGCGCTCCATAGCTTCCTTGCCTTTACGCGGTGTGTGAAGCTCAATGGCTTCTTTTAACTGATTACCGATGGTGAACACCGGGTTCAGACTGGTCATCGGATCCTGGAAAATAATAGAACAGCATTTTCCACGGAATTCCCGCATCTGTTTTTCTGTGAATTTTGTAATGTCCTCACCTTTATAAAGAACCTGGCCTTTTTTGATGCTTCCGTTCTTTTCAAGGATCTGCATAATGGAATAAGCGGTAACACTTTTTCCGGAACCGGACTCTCCTACAATTCCAAGGATCTTACCCCGGTCAAGATTAAAGGAAACACCGTTTACCGCCATGACCTCTCCTCTGTCTGTGCGGAAAGAGGTATTTAAGTCTACGACTGAAAGTATATTCTCACTCATCTTAGTCCCTCCTCAGTTTCGGGTCAAAGGCATCGCGGAGGCCGTCGCCCAGTAAGTTAAATGCAAGTGTGATCAGACAGATCATGATAGCAGGGAAGATCAGCTTATACGGATAAGCGGTCAGACCTGCACGGCCTGCATTTGCCAGAGAACCAAGAGAAGGCATTGGAGCCTGTACACCAAGACCGATAAAGCTCAGGAAGCTCTCGGTAAAGATAGCTGACGGAATCTGAAGCGCTCCTGCTACGATAATAACGCTGACACAGTTCGGAAGAATGTGTTTGCGGATGATACGTCCGGATTTCGCACCGCTGATCTTGGCTGCCAGAACATACTCATTCTGCTTGATGGTCAGGATCTGTCCTCGTACCATACGCGCCATACCGGTCCAGTACAGAAGACCGAACACAATGAACATGGAGATCATATTTGGTCCCAGTTTCTGAAGAAAGGCGATATTGTCTACCTTCAGAGTCTCACGGAGCACCACAGAAAGCAGGATCACCATCAGCATATCAGGGAGGGAATAAATGATATCCACAATACGCATCATTACCAGGTCCACTTTTCCACCAAAGTATCCGGAGATACTTCCATAAAGAACACCGATGATCAATACGATGATGCTGGCAAAAAGACCAACTGCCAGTGATACTCTGGTTCCATAAATAACACGGACAAAGTAGTCACGGCCCATCTCATCTGTTCCCATAATGTGAGGGAAGACCTTGCCGCCCTCTTCGATATATTTCTGCTCCAGCTGAGAATACTCAAAAGGAGCCATATTGGAAGCAGTTTTATCTCTTCTTCCGTTTACCGTAATGATCTGAGAATAAGAATACGGTACAATGTGCGGTACGATAAAGATCATGGCCACGATCAGGATCAGTACTACGATACTTCCCATAGCCAGCGGGTTTCTTCTGAGTTTTCGCAGACCATCTTTAAAGAAAGAGGTGGACTCGCTCATAACGTCCTGCTGTTTTTTCTCTTCATCTGTTGCTTTTTCAAATTTTTTCAAATCAATCTGGAAGCTCAATGGCGATTTCTTCGGCATTTCGTCCAGATTCTTACTGGTGTTATCCACGTAGTTACCTCCTTAATCCAGTTTAATTCTCGGGTCGATCATCTTGTAGACGATATCCGTGATCAGGTTCATTGTTACCATCAGAACTGCCAGGAAAATGGTAGTTCCCATGATCAGAGGATAATCTCTGTTGGTGATGGCCTCTACGAATTTTGCACCAAGTCCGCCAATGGTAAAGATTTTTTCCACTACCAGACTTCCGGTAAGGATAGATGCTGTCATCGGGCCTACATAGGTAACAACCGGGATCAGAGCATTTCTCAGTGTGTGCTTGAAGATTGTCTTCATCTGGGAGACACCCTTTGCTCTTGCAGTACGGACATAATCCTGTCCCAGTACATCCAGCATACTGCTCTTGGTAAGACGTGTGATATATGCCATCGGATAAGCAGCCAGCGCGATCACCGGAAGCAGATAGTTCTGGTTATCCGGACTCCATACAGGTACCCATTTCAAAGTAACGCAGAATACCAGCAGCAAAAGCGAGGCAAACACAAAGCTTGGAAGCGACGTAAACAGCGTCGAGAAGAAAATGATCAGCCTGTCCGGCAGACGATTTCTTGTAAGCGCCGCAAGACTTCCGAAGATCAGGCCCAGTACCAGAGCAGTCAGAATAGCCATTCCGCCCAGCTTCGCAGATACCTTAAAGGACTCAACGATCGTTGTCTTAATGTCACGTCCGGTCTTGGCAGAAACACCAAAATCTCCATGTGCAAGGTTCTTCATGTAAAGAACAAACTGCTCAGGAACCGGTTTGTCCAGATTGAATCTCTTCTCCAATGCTTCTTTTACTTCCGGAGAAAGTGCTTTCTCACCGTCAAACGGACCGCCAGGAATAGCGTTCATGGCAAAAAATGTAATGCCGCATACAATAAAAACGGTGACAATAGCAAGGAGAACTCGCTTTGTAACGTATTTTCCCACGTAAATACACTCCTTTTTTGTTTTTTCTGACAATATCAGGGAAATTTTCATTTGTTTTTTGTTTTTCGGAATTATTATAAAAAAGTATGTCTATTTCTTTATTTTATCACTTTAGTGTAAACATCTGTCCATCATATGCGGACATGACTGGTAAAAAAAAAAGAACTTCTTTAGATTCCGCTTCAGCCCTTTATTGCATTTACACATTATATCCGATTTAACAAAATTATTCAATTGTTTTTTTCCTTTTTCCATATTTTTTTACAAAAAAATCGTGGATATTTATGGTATCTTCTGTTTTTTTTATCTAAAAACAACCGGATAAAAAAAGTGATCTTTCACTCTCTATCCGGCTGTTCCTATATTTCAAGCTGTCTTGTCAGATATCGTCCTACGATTTTTGAAAAATTTCGTATATCACGAATATATGCAAAATCTTTGCCAAAGATTTTCTTTTCTGTAGAAAGATCTTTTTCCTCTCCTGCAAACACGCCCAGAACACTGACGTCCAGATTTCTGAGCCGCCGCACCTCTGTGGCAGTGTCAGAGATCGCCACTGCCCCCTGATAAGGCCTGGGGTTCCTGGCATTTGGGCGGTTGACGATCACATCATAAGGACGCCCGTCGCTGAGTACGATCAGAATCTTTTTTTCTTCCTCTCTCTGAAGCAGTCCGCAGCCTGCGGTTTTCAGAGCAAGCCCGTCCCGGTTATTAGAGGAGGTCACATAGTTAAATATATTGTCGTTTGCGGTGCGGGGATCGTCATATTCGCGAAAACGGTGAAGAATGGTGTAGTCCCAGAACGTACAGAAGCTCATCACGCGATGCGGGATTTCCACATTACTGAGCGCTTCACTGATGATGTAGGCCTGAAGGACCACCTCACCCTGGCGGCTCATCTGAGAACCGCTGGCATCGATCAGCACATCCACCACAAAATCCGCCGCATCCGCTTTCAGCTCCCTCTGAAACACGGTCGCCTCACTGCTCCTTCCAATACGCCACAGTCTGGAAGGAAGGATGGTCCCTCTGTCTGAAAGCACGGTCTGCTCTTCGCTTCGCAGCACAAGAGATTTCTGCAGCATGTCTGTTAATGCCGCAATATTGCGTTTTACGATTCTGTGCTTATCATGGTACAGCCAGATATTTTTGTTACGCAGACGCGCCGCATATTCGTACTGGTAGTTTCTTTTCACAGGATTTTTCAGAATCCCCTCTGTAAAGTAAAGGCTGCAGTCTCCATGAATCCCTTTGCACATCAGATGGTTCATCCGCTTCTCTTCCTGCTCTGTAAGATAAGTTTTTCCGTAATTCAGTTCTACATAAGTATGCGCCTTTTCCAGAGCCTCCGGTGAAACCAGCGTGATTTTGTGTTTTGCCTGGCGTTTTTCTTCCATGGCGTCTGTAACAGACGTATCTTCCAGTCCGGTGATCTGGCCTGTCAGCTGTTCCACATAACTCTCCAGCGCATCTTCATACAGTTCTTCCGTGAGAAAATCCTCCCAGGAATATTCCGTCAGCTCCTTTAAGGTAACGGACAGCACCCGTTCCAGATTTCCGTGAAGCTTTTCAAACAGGGGATCTGCCAGTTCGTTATAGAGCTCGTCCACGATCCGGATCAGTTCCATGGTGTCCTGCGCTTGTCCGGCACGGGAAACCAGATCCATATATGGCTGAAGGCGCCTTTCTATCCGAAAGCTGTCCCCTTCCAGTCTTCTTCGTAGCACTGCGATCTTCAGCCTTGCCAGCAAATCTCCCGGCGCAGGCATTTCCTCAAATTCCTGATCCAGAATATCCTCAAAAGCCTGCCTCTGCATGGAACGGACGCCTGGTCTTTCCCGGCAGATTTTCTCTCCCACCGCCTCTTCAATACAGAGCTGGGCGATCAGGGTAAGTTCATTCTCTTTTGCCTGAAGAAAGACTTTTTTTACCAGATACATTCCCATACAGTCTCTGTCATAATATCTGGCAAAGGCGCCCTGCTTGATTCCGTCATAAAGAGCAATATCTCTGGATCTCAAAAACAAAGAAACATCCGGTTTTACCGAAAGTCCGTAATCCCCGCTTACGGTCCACAGAAGGTTTCGAATCCTGTTTTCCAGTTCAAAACGACGGTCATCCACCTCCAGAAGCTCTTCTTTATCCATAGACATCCTCGCTTGTCCAGTCTGTCGGGATCCTGGTACGGACTACATCCTCCACGATCTCTTTTTCAAAAACATCAAAGGTTTTGTTTACCACACCCATCTGAACCGCCTTCCAGGGAGACAATCCTGTCTCTACGATCTTCATGGCAGCCAGAAGTCCTCTCAAGTCCAGAGGCTTGGTGGAAATTTCACTGTTCAGAGCCTTCAGCTGAAGATCCAGGAAAACGCCGATAAACTGCCTGACCGCTTCCTCCCGGGCATTTGGGAACATCTGCCCGAAAATAAAGCTCAGAGACTCCTCTGTCTGTGCCGGCATCTCAATGACCAGAAAACGGGATACCAGCGCCTCATTCAGTTCCTTTGTCCCTGCATATCCGTAATTCATGGTACCAATAAATCTGGCTGCCGGATGCAGGTCGATCCTGTCGTAGCCCGGCACATCGATGGAGCGTCGGTAATCCAAAGTGGCATGAAGCACAGACACTGCATCATTTTTTGCCATATTAATCTCGTCCAGAATTCCAAAGCCGCCGTACTCCGCGCACTGGTAAATACTTCCTTTGCGGAGCTTTACCTGATTGTCCACAAACGTATCGGTGCCGATCAGATCACCGCTGTTTGTATTTACATGAAAAGAAACATTATAAGAAGGTCTTCCAAAAATATAGGCAAGGTTTTCTGCCAGGATATTTTTTCCGGTTGCCTTCGGACCTGTAAGCAGAAGGTTTTCCCCCTGGAGAAGACCTGCTATGGCCATCTCCAGAATGTCCTTTCCATAAAACGGGATAGAGGGCTTCACGATTCTGTGAAGCGCCTCCTCTGATGTTCTATATGTATTTCGGAATGTTTCCACCTGACGGATCAGTGCCGGGGAAACGTGTTGTTCCTCCAGAAATTTCAGTTCTTCCATTCTATTCTCCTGATTCTCTTATACCTCAAAGATCAAATCGCCGTAGGAAGGCATTGGCCACATTTCCTTATCCACCAGCATTTCCAGCTCGTCTACCGGTTTACGCAGTTCCTCCATGGCTTTTACCACTTTTTCCCTGCAGAACACAGCACGCTCTCTTCCTTCCGGATAATCTTCTATATGTGCAACCGCTTCTGCCAGAACGTCCATGGCTTTGTCTGTCTCTGCCAGACGGTTGGAGCATTTTTCAAGAAGGGACAGCTGAACACTGACATCCACAGCTGCCGCTGCACGGACGGTATTAATTGACTGTGCAAGGACGGTCGTATACTTGATCACCGCAGGGATGATCTGCTTGGTGGTAATGTCCAGCATGGTCTTTGCTTCAATATTAATGGCTTTTGCGTAGATCTCATACTGGATCTCTGCACGGGATTCCAGTTCTGCCCTTGTAAATACATGGAATTCTTCAAACAGACTGACTGCTTTTTCGGTAGTAAGCGCCGGAATCGCATCTACCATGGACGGAAAGTTCGGAAGGCCTCTCCGTGCCGCCTCTTCTGCCCATTCCGGAGCATAACCGTTTCCATTAAATACGATTCTCTGATGATCCGTTGCATATTCCTTGATCAGATCATGGACAGCCAGCGCAAAATCCGGGGCTGCCTCCAGACGGTCACAGGCTTCCTTGAAGGCCTGAGCCGCAATGGTGTTCAGCACCACATTGCACTCGGAAATCGAATCTCTGGATCCCACCATACGGAATTCAAATTTATTTCCGGTAAAAGCAAAAGGTGACGTCCTGTTTCTGTCTGTCGCATCCTTCATAAAGTCCGGAAGGGTTTTTACACCGGTATGGAGCTTGCTTCCTTTTTTACTGTGGGTTGCCACACCGGTACTGATCAGCTGTTCCAGCACGTCCTCCAGCTGTTCGCCGAGAAATACGGAGATCACTGCCGGCGGCGCCTCGTTGCCGCCCAGACGATAATCATTTCCAACATCTGCCGCAGACTCTCTGAGAAGATCTGCATGAAGGTCAACTGCTTTCAGAATACAGGTAAGCACCAGAAGGAACTGGATGTTCTCATGGGGAGTTTTGCCCGGTTCCAGAAGGTTGATCCCGTCGTCTGTTGTCAGGGACCAGTTATTATGCTTGCCGGAGCCATTGACACCTGCAAATGGTTTCTCATGAAGAAGGCAGCGCATTCCATGGCGGCTCGCCACTTTTTTCATAATACGCATCATCATCTGGTTATGATCGGCTGCAATATTTGCCGGCGCATAAATCGGCGCAAGCTCATGCTGTGCCGGAGCCACTTCATTGTGCTGTGTCTTGGCTGTGATCCCCAGTTTCCAGCATTCTTCATTTACTTCTTTCATATATGCAGAGACTCTCTGCCGGATGGTTCCCAGATAATGGTCATCCATTTCCTGACCTTTTGGAGGCATTGCGCCAAAAAGAGTTCTGCCGGTATAGGTAAGGTCTTTTCTCTGCAGCCATTTTTCTTTGTCAATAAGGAAGTATTCCTGTTCAGCTCCTACGGATGGAGTGACTCTCCTGGAGGTTGTGTTTCCAAAAAGACGGATCAGGCGGAGAGCCTGTTTGTTCACTGCCTCCATGGAACGAAGAAGAGGTGTTTTCTGATCCAGAGCCTCTCCTGTATAGGAACAGAAGGCTGTGGGGATACAAAGCGTTCCGCCGGCTGCATCATGACGTACAAACGCCGGAGAGGTACAGTCCCAGGTGGTATAGCCTCTGGCCTCAAAGGTAGCACGAAGACCGCCGGAAGGGAAAGAAGACGCATCCGGTTCGCCTTTGATCAGCTCTTTTCCGGAAAAGCTTAAGAGAACCTTACCGTTTTCCATAGGGGCAGTAATAAAAGCGTCGTGTTTTTCTGCTGTGACTCCTGTCAGCGGCTGGAACCAATGGCTGTAATGTGTAGCACCCTTTTCAATGGCCCACTCCTTCATTTCATGTGCCACTACATCCGCGATCTCCATAGAAAGCTCTTTTCCTTCTTCTATGGTTTTCTTCAGTTCCTTATAGACTTTCTTTGGAAGTCTTTCCTGCATAACAGAGTCATTAAATACATCACATCCAAAGAGTTCTTTTACGTTCGTATAGTCTGACATTGACGTTCTCCTTTATGTTTTGTGTTTTTCACTTAAATTTTCTTTGTGCTTTTCAAATACAGGTTCAAAGCCTTATGGAGGTTTTCAATTTCCACCCTCGTATGATTTCCTCCGAATTCTCCATCCAGAGTCCATGGCACCTGCTCCTCGGTTTCTATGGTGATCTTTCCTGTTTTAAAAGAATGGACCAGCTCCGTATTGTCCTCAGCCATTACAAGAGCGGTCATGATCTCCTGCAGTTCCAGCGGATTCTTTGGTTTGGCGATCAGTGTCACCTCAAAAAGTCCGTCGTTCATATCCACATTTTTCCCTGTCAGATTCTTAAATCCTCCCACAGACCGTGAATTCGTGATCATTCCCACCATAAAATCATCTTCTACCTGAACCTCATCCGAGGTTACCTTCATATGATAGGACTTGATATCAAACAGACGTTTTACCCCTTCCAGAACATAAGCCACATGCCCCAGAATATTCTTCAGATCCTGATCCGTCTCATAGGACACATCGGTAAAAAGACCGAAGGCAGCCACATACGCAAAGGTCTGGCTGTTAAACCTTCCGATATCACAATGATACAGTTCCTCTTCCATGATCATGGAAGCTGCCTCCGTCATACTTTTTGGCATGAAAAGGCTGTTTGCAAAATCATTGGTGCTTCCTGCCGGAATATAACCTATGGGAACATTGCTCTGCATCTCCATGATCCCTGTCACAACCTCATCCAGCGTACCATCTCCGCCGCTGCAAACGATCAGGTCTACCTGATCTGCATATTCTCTGGCTTTTTCATAAGCGTCCTTTGGTTTCTGTGTGGAATGAATCAGTACTTCATAATCATTTTTATTAAAGATATCAATAATGTCAAGCAGGTGTCCCTTGATCTTTCCTTTCCCTGCCTTAGGGTTAAAAACAAAGAGCATTCTCTTTCTCACAGTTCCATCCCCTTTCGATCATTGTAATGCCTGTCAGAACAGGCAGATTTGTTTATTATGATACAACAAAAAAGGAAAAATGCCTAGAGCAAAATTTGCGGCAGGATTCCGAGGCTGTCGCCGGTCATTATCCCTTCCGGTGTTCTTTAAAATAACTTCTCAGCACCTCTGTGCTTTCTTCTCTGAGGATTCCGGATGTCACCTGCGGTTTCCATGGCGATCTTTCAAATATAAGATCCGTACATGCATTTCCTTCCTCTCCCAGTATTTCACAAAGATCCCTGTCAGAAGCTCCATATACCAGTCTTCCCAGTTTTACCCATACCATAGCGCCGCAGCACATAAAACACGGTTCACAGCTGGAGTACATCGTATAGTCACTCAGATCTGTGATTCCTGTTTCCTTACAGAATCTCCGGATCAGCCCTGCTTCCGCATGAAAGGTAGGATCCGTGGCTGTATAGATCTGATTTTCATTGGTATACACTACTTCCCCGTCCTTTACCAGAACTGCGCCAAAGGGTTCGTTCCCATGCTCCACTGCAAGAGAAGCCAGCTCAATGGCCTTTTTCATAAATTTTTCATCTGATGTCATTTCTTTCTCTCCTCTGGAAATAATAAACACATGTATTTTACCATAGGAAGAATAAACTTACTAACTAAATACTTTTTAGCTGTTCTAAAAGCCTTTGTATATACTGTAAATTCCCGAAAAAATAAAAATAATTTTTTTTAAAAAAAGTGTTGACAATTGGATCTATATATTATATACTAACGAAGTCGGTTGAGGGAAACACAAAAAACTCCTGAGACAGACAACAGATATGGGGTCTTAGCTCAGCTGGGAGAGCATCTGCCTTACAAGCAGAGGGTCATAGGTTCGAGCCCTATAGGCCCCATAGATAACCAAATATCAGACATGGCGAGATAGCTCAGTTGGCTAGAGCATACGGTTCATACCCGTAGTGTCGAGGGTTCGAATCCCCCTCTCGCTACTAAATCCGAAAACTCAGTTTTTCGGATTTTTTTATTATCCAGACCTATATGTTCTGAATCTTCGTTTTATTCCAAATTTTATTTATATTTCCTTTCTTTTTTTGGCACTTTTCACAATTTACCCAAAGTTTTTTCGTATATATTAGAATATTTCAAATTTGTACAAATTATGCTAAAATAATAATAGATTTTACTTCATGTACCGAATGAAAAAGAAGCACCAAAGATATTTGATGTAAGCTCTGCGGAACGTGCAATCTTCTATGTATTTCAGCTTCCGTATTCCGGGAACACTTCTTTTTCCCAGTGCCAAAGATAAGGTAAAATCTTCCAAAAAGGACATTACAAAGTACATCCTTTAAAAATGTATTTTGCAATGTCCTTTTTCTGCCATTATCTTAATCTTATTTTCTCTTTTTTCCTGTTGGCTTCCCGAAAGGCTCTTGGAGTCATATGATAGCGTTCCCGAAATACTCTGTGAAAATAGCTGCTGTTTTCATAGCCCACTGCTGCGATCACGTCACTGATGGGAAGGTCCGTTTCGCACATCAGTTCCACCGCCTTGTTCAGCCGCTTTCTCTGGAGCAGTTCCTTAAAATTTGATCCGGTGTTTTTTTTGATCATCTTACTGAGCACATGCATAGGAAGATGCAGTTGTGTACAAAGTTCTGTCAAAGTCGCGCTTTTGTATTTCTGCTCAATATAATCAAGTGTTGTCATAGCCACCATATTTTCATACTGATTCGGCACCCTCATTTCCACATACTGAACAGAATCCAGCAAATACAAAAAAATAAGCCCCATAGTCGTCTGGTTGATCCGGTTCTGCTCTCCCCTTCCGGTTACAAGAGAATAGATCATATTTTCCAGGAGATTCTGTATCTGCAAAACCTCCGACACACGAAAATGCAGATATTCTCCTCGTTCCTGGTCCTGGCGCAGCACATTTACCAAAAAATCAGCCAGCACATTATGACTGCCCGTCATCGTATAGGCAACATCAAAAAACTCCGGCAGCACCATAAAATTAATCACAATATCATCTTTTCCCGCAGGGAGTATCTCGTGTCTGGTAAACTGATTTAAAAAAAGCAGTTCTCCTTTTTGAATCACTACTTTTTTGTCTCCGATGATATTTGTCACAGATCCCTCGCAGACATACAGTACCTCAATAAAATTATGTCTGTGAGAAGGAAAATGCACAAAACGGGTATGGGTCCGTACGGCGATCAGTTTTCCCTCCTGAAGCATCTTTGCACTGTCTACAATAAAATCCCGTCCGGAAGTATAAAGATCCCTGTCTACCTCTGCCACTCCGTCCAGAATTCTTTGTTCCTCTTCTGTAATGACTCTCAAATGATCCAAAAGTTCCTGATGCATATGTGCCCCCCTTTCTGTATCCATCTTATCACAGTCGCTTTGCTTATGCAAAGAAAAAGAGGACACCGAAGTGTCCCCCCTTCCCATATTATAAAATTAAAGGATTCAAATGAAGAAATTGATGATTCATGAATAAAATCAGTACAGTTCTGCGTACTCTTCAATATTTTCAGGTGTGAACTGAAGCGGCTCGCCAAGAACGATTTCTGTACCGCCGTCATCTGCTTCTGTAATAGTAAAGTCACCAAGATCGCCTGCGGTAAAGGATTCGTCAAGAGCGCCTGTGATATCGCCTTTTACAAGAGACATAGTGGTGTAAGCACTGAGTTTTCCAAGACCCTGCATATCCCACAGATAGAAGTACGGGCAGGAATGTGCATCGTCGTCGCCTGTGTACTCAAGCATCTCAGACGGAAGTCCAAGACCGGTCAGTTTGCATGCAGATTCATTGTCCTGAAGGTATTTTGCTGCTGCAGCAATACCTACTGTAGTAGGAGCACAGATTACTTTCAGGTCAGGATAATTCTGAAGAAGAGCCGCTGTCTGATCAGTAGATTTCTGAGGCTCATCATCGCCGTAAGCAACCTCTACCAGTTCCATTTTGCTGTATTTGTCATCTTCTTCCATAATTTTCTTCATAGCATTGATCCATGCATTCTGGTTTGCTGCCTGAGAAGTAGCGGAAAGAATCGCAAACTGTCCCTCTCCTCCTGCAATATCAAGAACGGCATCCATCAGAGCCTGTCCAACAGCAACGGTACCTGCCTGGTTTACGAATACCTGACGGCTGTCTTTGTTTGGAGCAGAGTCGAAGGAAGATACTTTGATTCCCGCGTCCATAGCCTCTGTCAGTTTTGCCTGAAGCGCATTTACGTCATTTGCTGCAATACAGATTGCATCGAAATCCTGAGAGATCAGGTTATCCAGAACCTTGATCTGAGCATCGGCAGTTGCTGTCTCCGGATAAACAACCTCTACTTTTCCGCCTTCTGCTTCTACAGTTTCTTTAAAAGAAGCTGCTGCGATCTCAAAGAATGCGTTACCTGCTGATTTTCCAACAAGTGCAATCTTCTGTCCGTCTCCTGCGCCCTCAGCCAGGACCGGAGTAGCTGCACCAAGAACCATTGCTCCACAAAGAAGTGCGCTGATAACTTTTTTGTTCATTTTGTTTTCCTCCCTTGGAATAATATAGTTTTTATTTGGAACTGCCTTCCGCTCAGGAAAAGCAGCGTCCTTCCTGTTCATGTTATTTTGTTTTTACTGCTCTTCTCACCTGTCCGATGATATTTGGAAGCGCAACTGCTGCAATCAGAAGTACACCAATGATCAGAAGAATCACCTGGGCATGTACATTCTGCTGTCCCAGGCCAACCCGGAGACAGACAATGATAAATGCTGCGATTACACCTCCGGCAATATTTCCCTTACCGCCGGTAGAGGAGATACCTCCAAATACTGCCATTGCAATAGCGTCCATTTCAAATCCGTTTCCTGTGGTCGTATTTGCGCCAAAAGAAGAGGACAAAAGGAAAATCGCACAGAGACCGGAAACCGTTCCCATAACCGTATAGATGATCATACGGATCTTCTGTACATGAACGCCGGAATAATATGCAGTAAGACGATTGGTTCCAATGGCGTAAACTCTTCGTCCAAAAGTACTCTTGCCAAGGATAATGGCAAAGACCACTGCAAGGATCACAACCAGAAACAGAATATACGGAACCTGACCTACCTTTCCTCCAATGGCGTTAAATCCATCAAGATTTGACATTGTGATACTTCCGCCGCTTCCCAGTGTGATCTCTGCAATACCACGGAAAATGATCTGTGTCGCCAGAGTCACGATCATTGGAGGAAGCTCTGTAAATTTTGTAAGAATAAATCCGTTGACCGCACCGCAGGCAGTTCCGACAAGAAGTCCGGTAAGTACCACTACGATAAACGGAGCGTTCATATTACATACAATACAGCATACAGTTGCAGACAGACACACGATGGAGCCAACGGAAATGTCGATTTCGCCAAGAACCAGAATATAGGCCATCGGCAGCATCAGGAATACTTCCGCAAGATAAACCGGCATCTGACGGAGCAGACTGCTCACATTATAAAATTCCGAAAACATTGCACAGAAAATATTTACCGCAATAAAGATCAGGATCAGGATTCCCTCCCAGGAGAAGATCATCCGCTTTATTGAACTTTCTGGCACATTATTAATACTTCTTCCAGATTTTCCAGCCATGATTACATCTCCCTTCCTTTCAGTGCATTTTTGTCGGCTATACGCTGAAGAACCACATTCATAACTACTACTACAAGAATAATCACGCCCTTAATGGTATTCAGCCATAACTGATCGAAGAACGGGATCAGCGGAAGGGCTTTTGCGATCGTTGCAAGAATCAGGGAACCCAGAAGAGCACCCAGGACACTTCCGCGTCCGCCGCTCATGCTGACACCACCGATCACGCAGGCTGCTATGACATCCATCTCTCCGCCATACTGCATATCCGGCATGGCCGATGCGTAAACAGACACCTGAAGAGCGCCGCCCAGACCAGAAAGAAGTCCCATGATCACATAAACAAGAAGCTTAATATTTTTTACATTGATACCGGAAACCTGCGCTGCACTCGGATTGCTTCCTACCGCATAGATCATTCGTCCGGTTCTGGTCCATTTCATAAACCAGAAGAAGAACGCATAACAAAGGATTACAACCCAGATCACACAGTTAATACCCAGGAATTTTGTAGTTGCAAACTTTTTAAAATCACCAAGTGCTGCCGCACCTGCCCACTGTCCTCCATTGGAAACCAGATACCCCATGGCACGGAACACATACATAAATCCCATTGTCGCAATGATAGGCGGTACATCTGCTCTGGAGATCACCAGACCAACTGCCAGTCCGCAGCAAATACCAATGGCAATGGCAATCAAAAATGCCAGTGGAGTGCTTGCGATCACATCATTTTTCAGCAGCATACCAATGGACATACCGGATAATGCCAGTGTGGACATAATGGATATATCAATTCCGCCTACCAGCATCACACACAGCATTCCCAGCGCCATAACCATGGTTACAGCATTATTTTTCAGCATATCCATCAAAGATTTCACAGTCAGAAACGATGGATTGATAACCGTGACAACTATAAAAAGTACAAGAAGAACCGCTGCAAGCAGAGCCTCTCGAGAGCCTGTCAGCTTCTTAATAAATGATTTCTTTTCCATTATTCAGAAGCCTCCTTTCCGCCGCTTTTTTCCATGGCAAGCTCAAGAATTCTTTCCTGAGATGCCTCTTCTCTTCCAAGCTCACCTGTTTTTCTTCCATTACACATAACAACAATACGGTCTGCCATACCAAGAATCTCCGGCATTTCAGAGGAAATCAGGATAATCGCATAACCTTTCTTTGCAAGATCTCCCATGATCGCGTAGATTTCTGCTTTTGCCCCTACGTCAACACCTTTTGTCGGTTCGTCCATGATAACAACCTTCATTTCCTGGCTTAACGCTTTGGCCACTACCACTTTCTGCTGGTTTCCGCCAGACAGAGAACTTGCCGGCTGAAAAATATCCACTGCCTTGGTATCTACTTCCTCAAGAAGTTTCTTTGCAAGGTCTCTTTCTGTTTTTTCATCATTCAGCCCGGTCTTCGCATATTTGCTGATAGTCGGAAGGGTTACATTTCTTCCCAGTCCCCAGCTCATGATCAGACCTTCTTTCTGACGGTCTTCCGGAAGAAGGATAATTCCTTTTTCCATTGCATCAGACGGCTGTTTGATATGGATCTCCTTCCCTTCCAGATAAACCTTTCCGGAGTCCGGACGGGTAATTCCGCATACTGCCTCTACTACTTCTGTACGGCCTGCGCCGACCAGACCGGTAAGTCCAAGGATTTCTCCCGCTTTTATATGGAAAGAAATATCCTTAAAATATCCTAGTCTGGAAAGATTTTCTACCCGGAGCATTTCCTGCCCCAGTTTTACTTCCGGCTTCGGAAACAGATCTTTGATCTCACGGCCTACCATAGCTTTGATCAGGTCCGCATTTGTAATTTCATTTACATCATAGGTTCCAATATACTGTGAATCGCGGAATACCGTAACTCTGGAAGCCAGACGGTACATATCCTCAAAACGATGAGATATGAAGATAATGGAAACGCCCTCTTCTTTTAATTTATCTACCAGGGTATACAGTTTTTCCGATTCCGATCTTGTCAGCGCTGCAGTAGGCTCATCCAGAATGATGATCTTTGCATTGGTGGACATGGCTTTGGCAATCTCTACCATCTGCTGCTGCGCGACACTTAAAGTACCCATTTCTGCAGTTGCATCAAAATCTGCATCCAGCTGTGCAAGAAGCTTATTTGCCTCTGTATTCATCGTTTTCCACTGGATCATTTTATGTTTGATGATCTCATGTCCCATAAAAATATTTTCTGCAACCGTCAGATGCGGATAAGAAGTAGGGTGCTGATATACGGCTGCAATCCCTGCTGCCTGCGCATCCTTTGGTCCCTTAAAATCCACTTTCTGTCCGTTAAGGAACATTTCGCCTTCTTCTGCTTTATGTACACCGGTGATAACCTTGATAAAAGTTGACTTTCCGGCACCATTTTCGCCCATCAGCGCATGGACTTCGCCGGGTTTCAACTGAAACTGTACATTATTTAATGCCTTTACGCCCGGGAAAATCTTAGTAATGCCTTTTAATTCAAGAACATATTCAGACACGGCTCTTTCTCCTCCCTTTTCTTTGAACTGTCCTTATTGTATCATCAGTCATTCTATAAAAAAACCGCAATATATTTGGAATCAGGGTAAAATATTTTCCATTTTTCTGCACAAAAACGATTTTATTTATCCTCGTATTCCTGTGGAAAATATGGTAAACTGTAAATAGTTTCGATTCACAATGTCAACATAAAGGAGAATCCTATGAAATTACTGATCGTAGATGACGAAGAGCTGACAAGGACCGGTCTTATGACTTCCATAGACTGGGCGGCTCTGGGAATCGAAGAAATTTTCCAGGCAGATGACGGAGTAAACGGTCTGGAACAGGCCAGACTCCACAGACCGGAGATCATTCTCTGTGATGTACGGATGCCTCGCATGGACGGAATCACTATGCTGGAGCGTCTGGAAAAACTTCTTCCGGATTCTGTTCCTATTTTTATGAGCGGCTATTCTGATAAAGAATATCTAAAAGCAGCCATTCGCCTAAAAGCAGTCAATTATATCGAAAAACCTCTGAATCCTTCTGAAGTTTCTGAAGCAGTCCGCGAGGCAGGAAATCTTTACATCCAAAAGCTCCACTCCAAAAGAGGAGAAGCTTTAAAGTCCATGGAAATCTCTTCCCGCATGGCTCTGCTCCTGACACTTCCTGCTTTTCCGGATTTAAAAACCGTCCAGGATTTTTCTCAGGAACTGGGATTTTCTATCAAAAGCTCTTCCTGTTTTCTATCCTTTATCATACGGATGCATCTGTTTCCGGAACTTCCCATCCTGGAAGAATTTCACAGAGAACTTTCCGTTTTTTTGAAAAAGCGAAAAATGTCTTTTGTCCACACTGACAAAAAACAACAGAATCTGATCTGCTTTTTATTCAGTGACAGAAAACCTTCCGCTCAGACTTTACATGAGCTGAAAGAATTTCTTTCCCAAAAGCTTTCTGTTCTTGGCAAGTATTCCATTGCTTTTGGAGATATTGTCACAGGTATTTCCAAAGCTTATCAGTCTTACGCCTCTGCCGTAATCCTCCTGCAGAGCAGTTTCTTTTTTCCGGAAAACATGATCCTGACACCAGGTTCTGCTGATTCCTCTGCGGAAGCTTTTGATTTTTCTTCTGCTTCTCCCGAAACAGATTTTAAAGAAGCTTTGGAAAACGGAAACCGTACTGCAGCAGAAGAACTTCTGGAACAGTTAAAAAAATGCTTTTACAAAAGCACCTGTTATTTTCAAAATTCTGTAAAAGACCTTTATTATAAGCTTTTTCTTTCCATAGAAAATGCACGTAAACGCAATCTGGTTTCAGAGGCTCCGGTCATGGAAAGCATTGCAGATACTATCAACCAATGTTTTAGTTTTTCAGAACTTCACGAAGCACTTGTCCGGCAGACAGAAGATTTTTTTAAGAACTCCCGCGAAAGCGTCCAGGAGCACCCTACGATTCATCTGATCCGCAGCTATATCAGCCAGCATTACATGGATGACACTCTCTCGGTAAAGGATATCAGCGAACATGTATTCCTATCCACTTCCTATGTATGTACATTTTTTAAAAATGAAACCGGACAGACTCTGAATCAGTACCTGACCGAATACCGGATGGAAAAAGCCAAGCTGCTCCTGAAGGATGCCAGATACCGGATCACAGATATTTCTTCCAGAGTAGGATACAGTGACGGCAACTACTTTGGAAAAAGTTTCAAAAAGCACTGTGGTCTTTCCCCCTCAGAATATCGGGAACAGAATCTGAAATGATCATTCTGTTAAAAAAACTCCGTCAGTCTTATGGGGATCTGAAGCTTCAGACCAAGATCACCATCGTACTGATGATCGCCGTCACCGTTCCAGCTTTGATGATCGCTATTCTTTTTTATGGCCGTTTTTATAACATGGTTATTTCTGATACCATACGTCAGGAACAGGATGCTTCTGCACAGACTGCTCCTTTGATCGAAAATAATATCCAAAAGATTCTGGATACTTATAAGCAGATCACAGAACTGGACTTTTACAAAACGCTGTTCCACAAACCAGTAAACTCTCCGTCCCAGTTTTTTCTCGCCCCTGCTGAGGCAAGAGAATTCTGCGAAAAAACAGCCTCTCTTATTGATGGGAACACGATCACCGGACTTCAGATTTACATGGACTTCCCTTCTGATTCCTTCAGTCTGTTCCAGGATGAACTGACCAACGATTATTTTGTTCCCATGAGTCTGGCCCAGGGAACCTACTGGTACGGTATTTTTCAGGGAACCGGAAACGCAGAGCTTTACTGCCCTCCTTTTTATCTTGGAGAGCGTGAAAAAAACACCTTCGGGGATATGGCATATATCACATCCACAACTTTTTATTACCATGGAACAGCCTATCCTGCCTATATCGCACTCTACTCCTCCACCAATCATCTTACAGAGGTGCTCAAAGATAATCTTACGATAAAAGGAAGTATTTCCTATATTATCAATGACCGTGAAGCGATCGTTGCTTCCTCTGACAGCTCTGGTGCAGGCGTTTATTATCTGGATTACGCTGTGATCCAGGATTCCTTTATGGCCTCCAACGGATTTATCGAAAGAGAAATCCTTGGTCAGAAATTTTATGCAGGCTTTTATAATATCCGGCATCCCGGCTGGTTTATGGTAACTGTGCTCCCTGCTGATGCGCTGATCCATCAGGGAAACCTTCTGATGCTGCAGTACATCCTGGTCTATCTTGGAATGTTGTTCCTTACTTTCCTTATGGCACATTCCCTGGCGCATTCCGTAACCAATCGCTTATCTTCTATCATCAGCCAGATGAATCAGATCCGACATGGAACTCCGGTTCCCATGGACAGTCCTATTTATCATGACGAGGTAGGTGATCTGATCGATACCTACAACTATATGACCCGAAAAATGGAACAGTTGATGGAAGATCAGAGAAAATCTGCTGAGGAGCTTCGGATCGCAGAATTTAATTCTCTCCAGGCACAGATCAATCCTCATTTTCTTTATAACACCATGGATATGATCAACTGGATGGCTCTTCAGGGACAGACTTCTGAAATTTCAAGCGCTGTCCAAAAATTGTCACGTTTTTATAAACTGACATTAAGCCGAAAAAACAGTATCAGTACCATTGGAGATGAAGAAGAGCATGTTTCAATCTATCTTCAGATCCAGAATATGCGTTACCACGACAATATTTCTTTCATTTCAGATATTCCAGATGAACTGACCGAATATCAGATTCCAAAACTGACCCTGCAGCCGGTGATCGAGAATTCTGTTCTTCACGGAATCCTGGAAAAAGACAGCAAATCCGGAACTATCGTACTGACAGGATGGATGGAGGATCAGGATGTTGTTCTACTGATCTCCGATGATGGAGTAGGAATCCCTCCGGACAAGCTTTCTGATATCATATCCGGTTCAGGAGCTGGTTCAGGAAAAGGAACAAATATCGCCGTATACAACACACACCGCAGACTTCAGATCCTTTATGGCAGCAGCTACGGACTTTCTTATACCAGTCAGCAGGGACAGGGAACCGAAGTACAGATCCGCCTCCCTGCAAGAAAATAACATCCAGATGGCATGGTTCTTTGAAACAAAATAACATTCTATAAAAAACAGGAGGAATTGTTATGGATACTATGAATTTTTTAAATTTGGACACTTCTATTCCCGGAGGGTATCCCCCTCCCCCCGTAATTCTTCTTTATAATTTTCAAAATGAGGAACGTACCCATAAAATTCGCAGATATCTGCAAAAAAGCGGCGTGGATATACGTGAAGTGACACCTGTAGATTTTCTTCATCCGCTGGGATATCTTTTTGGTCTGCCCGGCTTCGAGCCCTGTCCTCGTTTTAATATGGGAGAAAGCTTTTCTGATGAAATGATGGTGATGAAAGATTTTTCCAGTACACAGCTGAATGCCTTCCTGCAGTTCTTCCGGGATAATGGTCTGGAATCAGTGGCCTTAAAGTCTGTTCTGACTCCTGTCACCACTCATTGGAATTCCCTGGAACTTCACAAAGAACTGACAGCCGAACATCAGGCAATGAAAAAAGACTGAACCATTTTTCTTTAGAAAAACACTCCGAAACCACAAAGGGTTCCGGAGTGTTTTTTTTGAATATGTATAAATTTATAAAACTGACAATTTACATCCCTTTATCTTGTTACAATTTCAACCGGTACGTTGAAAATTTTTGCAACTTTCAGGATTGTATCAATATGTCTGCCTGTAGCAGCTGCCATATGATGAGTAGGGCCGGCTTCGCTCCAGCGGTTTACAAATTCTCTTGCGCCACAGGTAAACCGTGTTCTCATGTTGGTATCTCCAAAGGAAAGAATCGGACCTTCTTCATTCACACCTTCCGCCACTACAAACTTAAAGTGACCATCTTTATCCTGTGTGATTGCAAGATAAGTAACCGGGCCAGTATAAGGATAAAACTGAGTCAGATATCCGCCTCCTGTTTTTCCATGGAATACTTTTACAATCTTCATGGTAGGCTTCTTGTCAGAGATGTCTGCATCTCCGCTTCCTGAATGACCAATGATGCAGATATCATCATTGAAATCAATGGAATACATCTCAGAAAGCTGTCCCGTTCCGGAAATTGTCTTCAGGATACTCATTGCCATGGCAACCTTCATATCTCCTTCTACCGCACATGCAGTTCCCTGTTTGATCAGCATGGAAAATGCCGGTATCAGCATGCTGTCAAGGACACCCGCCTTACCCTGGGCAAATCCATCATAGTGAGAAGCAATCATTCCCAGCTTTTCATCTTTGACCCACTGCTCAAAGGCAACTACATATTTTGCCATATCCCATACTTTTTCAATCGTGCCGCCGCCTTCAATCTCAAATGTATCCAGAATATCCTGTGCTTTTGCACGGATAGCCTCTTCATCTGTGATATCATCTGCAATCGCCCACATTTTTTCCCAGTCAAACTGTTTTGTATAAAGGAACATTCTGTTGTAGAGGTTTGTCTCATCAATATACAGATCCATCATACCTGGATAAGGTCTGCCGATCTGCGCAATATTCGTATCACGAAATCTTCTTCTGACCTGAGCCGCTTTGCACCAGTCTTCGATCTCTGCCTGAACAGCCGGATCTCCGCCTTCTACCACACCGGTGATTACTGCATGTCTCTTTCCGGCTCTCTCAAGATCTGCCACTGCCTCGCCTACGGCGCCGCATGCATATCCTTCTCCCAGCCAGGAGGCAATGTCGGTATGTTCATAGTCAAGAGCTTTCAGTTTCTGAACATTTACCAGTACTACCGGCACATCCAGATCTCGAATCGCCGGAAGCATGTTGTATGAGGTTGCATAAGTCAGCATCTGCAGAAATACAAGATCTACATCTGCGGAACGAAATTTATCCCCTGCTTCCATTGCCTGCTCTTTGGTTGTAACCATTCCGCCGTCAACAATCTCTACTGTATCCGGAATTGTTTTTTTGAATGCATCATACTGCGCTTCAAATTCCGGTACCAGAGATGGAAACTGCGGAAGATATGCTCCCAATGCAATTGAAAATACACCAACTTTTGCCTTTGTGTTTACTAACATGATAAAACCTCCAATTAATATAAATTATGCGTGATAAATTTTAATATTGAAGGACTCGTGGATTACTGTTCTCGCTTCTTCGATTGTTTTAAATTCCTCTGCCTTCAACATCTGGGCAGTGATATTACCAATAGCAGTTGCTTCTCCCGGGCCTGCATGAACCTCTTTGCCGGTAGCCTTTGCAGTAAGCTCATTGAGGTATCCTGCATTGGAACCGCCGCCTACCACATGAATGCGGCTATAGGTTCTTCCTGTGATCTCCTCCAGTTCTTTTGCAGTTTTTGCATAACATTCTGCAAGGCTGGTATAAATCACAGTTGCAATCTCACCGAGAGTCTCCGGAACCTTCTGTCCGGTTCTGCGGCAATAATCTTTCACTTCCTCAGTCATATTTGCCGGTGCCAGGAAGCACTCGTCATTTGCATCTACTCTGGATGGGAAATCCTTTGCTTCTTCTGCCATTGCGCAGATTTCCGCAAATCCGTATTTGTCATTGATCTCATGACGTACAGACTGGATCATCCAAAGTCCCATGATATTTTTCAGATAACGGAAACGGCCTGCATATCCACCTTCATTTGTAAGGTTCAGTGCACAGCTCTCTTTGGAGCAGTCTGCAGTTTCTCTTTCCAGACCCATCAGGGACCATGTTCCAGAACTGATATAGATAAAGTCATCATCGTTTGCCGGTACTGCAAGAACAGCAGAACCAGTATCATGAGTTGCCGGAGCAACTACTTCAAGATCAAATCCTACTTCATTTTTCACAGCCTCAGAGAAATGTCCGATGCTTGTTCCAGGCATGATCAGTTTCTGGAAAATTTTTCTTGGATATCCAAGCTTGTCGATCAGTTCAAAATCCCAGTCCTTTGTAGCAGGGCTTACCAGCTGACTTGTAGTTGCTTCTGTGTATTCACAGGATTTTACGCCAGTAAGGAGATAATGGAAATAATCCGGTACATGAAGAAGAGTTTCTGCCTGCTCCAGATATTCCGGATGTTTTGTCTTAACAGACATCAGCTGATAGATCGTGTTGTAGATTGCCTTCTGAATACCAGTTCTTGCATAGAGATCTTCCTGAGAGACTACTTTGTAAACTTCTTGATCCATGCCTTCTGTACGGCTGTCACGATATCCTACGGTATTTCCAAGAACGTTGCCGTCTTTGTCCAGAAGAACAAAGTCAACACCCCAGGTATCCACACCCATGCTTACCGGAATTTTACCGATCTCTTTGCATTTTTTCAGTCCATTGATCACCTCTTTAAACAGGCGGTCAAATTCCCAGCAAAGCTCATCTCCTTTTTTTACCATTCCGTTTTCAAAACGATAAACTTCTTCCAGGATCATCTTTCCATCTTCCATATGTCCCAGAATATGACGTCCGCTGGATGCTCCGATGTCTACTGCCAGATAATATGTTGCCATTGTTAATCCTCCTAAATATGTAAGATTTTCATACAGGGATTTTTTGTGCAATCCGCTGTATTTATTGGTTCTTCCATATTTGATAATATCATATTACACGAAATCTATTCAAGTCGGAAGAACCTTGTTTGTCAAAAAAAGTGTCCTTATTTGCAGTACATGCCATTCATTCTTACTGCTAATCTAAAATATCCCCAGAGTGTTCCTCTGGGGATATAGTGAATATGTTGTAAAACTATATGGCTAAAAGATTAGTCATAAAGGTTTGGAGCGATGCTCTCGTCTTCCATGTTTGTGGAATCATACCAGTAACCAGCTGTCGGAACGTCTTCTACTTCGTCGCCGTTAGCTGCTGCTGTCAGAGCGTAGATTGCATAGTATCCCATCATAAGAGGAGACTGTGTAACAGCACCAAGGAATGTGCCATCCTGTACAGCTGCTTTGATGATAGAACCAGCGTCGAAACCAACACCGATAACATCGCCTGCTGCTGCGTCAGAACCAAGAACGTTCAGGTTAGCGTTAGCTGCAAGAACACCCTCTGCTGCAACCTGGTTAGAACCGAAAACAGCGATGCAGTTTTCTTTGGAAAGAATAGCCTGAGCCTCTGTGGAGCAAAGCTCTACAGTTGTCTGTGCCGGAACTGCAACCTGGATAACAACGTCTGCATCAGCTTCTTCAGCGTCAGCGCCTTCTGCTGCGTTTACATAGAACTCGTTACCTGCAACTGCTACAGTTTTGCCATCAGCTTTGATGAGTTCGATCATTTTGTTGATGAATCCAGCGCCACGAAGCTGAATGTTCTGAGCGGTAGCATCCTGGTTGATCTCACCGATGATAACCTGTCCCTCAGCGTTAGCGATAACGTCTTTGATTGCTGCATACATATTCTCAGCTGCTACAGAACCAGCCTGAGCGTTATCTGTAACAACTTCTGCTACTACAGATCCTTCCGGAGCATCAGAAACACCAGTATCAAATGTTACTACCGGGATTCCGTCATCTACACATTTCTGAAGAGCTTCTGTTACAGAAGAAGTATCGCATGCTGCAAGACCCATACCAACCGGTTTAGCTGCGATAGCTGTGTTGATCATGTTAACCTGGTCAGCGATATCAGACTCACTGTTTGGTCCCTGTGGTGTGAAAGTAACGCCCAGCTCATCAGCTGCTTTCTGCATACCTTCAACTGCTGCCTGCCAGTATGTAGACTGGAAGGATTTAACCATCATCGGGAACTCATAAGCTTCGTTTGCTTTCAGTCCCTCGAACTGAGCTGCCGGATCTGCTTCCTCTGCTGCGAAAACAGGAGCTGCTGTCATAGATGCTACCATTGCTGCGGAAAGACCTAATGCTACTAATTTTTTGATTGTCATTGTACTGCTTCCTCCTTAAAAATTATATAGTTTTTGGTTTATGATGATCCGTCAGGCGTAATCGCCTGACAGTTCTCATACTTGGATAATAAATGGATGATTATAATGCTGCTGCTTTCTTTTCTTTGATGATGTCAATAAGAACTGCAACGATCAGAACCAGACCTGTGATGATCTGCTGCCAGTTTGCCTGAAGTCCGATATAAGGAAGACCGGTTTTCAGAAGCATGATGACAAAGATACCAACAAAGGTTCCGAGTACAGATCCATATCCACCGGTAGCCGCAACACCACCAACGAATACACCGCCGATGGCATCCATCTCAAGACCGGCACCTGTACCAGGCTGTACGGTCGGGGTTACAGCTGCGTAAGCGATAGCTGCAAGACCTGTGAAAAGACCACATACTACATATACCATTACATGGTAGAATTTAACGTTGATTCCGGAAAGAGCTGCTGCTTCTTTGTTGGAACCGATAGCGATGGTATAACGTCCGAATTTTGTATGATTCAGAACGAATTCCATCAGAAGTACCAGGATTACCATCCAGAGGAAACCGATCGGATAACGATCTGCGCTTCTTCCTGTACCGATGGTAAGCTTGAAGATAGAATGGAACCATCCACCTTCCTGTGTAAGACCCGGCCATGGTGTAGCAGTACAAAGAGATCCGGCACCACGGGTGATCATACAGGTACAAAGAGTTGCAAGGAACGGCGGCAGGTTCATCACACCGATGAGGACACCGTTTAAGGTTCCGATCAGGACTCCGAGAAGCACACAAACCAGCATAGCAACGATAACAGGAATGCCATGGCTTCTTATCAGAGTTCCGCCGATCAGTGCGTAGCATACCATACCAGTACCGATGGAAAGGTCTACACCTCCGGTAATAAGCGGGAAGGTAACACCGATTGCCATCAGAAGATCATAGTATGAAAAATCCAGCAAACTCAGCATAGTGTTATATTGTCTGAACTCCTTACTCATAAAGGAGAAAATAGCTGTCAGAGCAATAACAACCAGTAAAACAATAAATCTCTGATCACTTAATATACTTTTTTTCTTCTTAGTCATGACTGTCCTCCTTAATCAATACTGCGTGTAGCCTTATCCATGATGTTTTCCTGGGTTGCTTCAGAAATATCAATATTTCCAGTTACTTTACCCTCGCACATGATGATGATACGGTCACTCATACGGAGAACTTCTGTCATTTCAGAAGAGATCATGATAATCGATTTTCCTTCTGCTGCCAGTTTGTTCATCAGTTTATAAATTTCATTTTTTGCGCCAACGTCGATACCTCTGGTCGGCTCATCGAAGATCAGGATATCACTGTCTCTTGTAAGCCATTTAGCGATAACGACTTTCTGCTGGTTACCACCGGAAAGGTTTACAACAAGCTGATCTGCAGTAGGAGTCTTTGTTGCAAGCTCTTTGATATATTTCTCAGTTACTTCTTTTTCTTTCGCTGAGTCAATCAGGAAGCCTTTTGTAAACTGCTCCATAGTTGCAAGTGTTGTATTTTCGATACAGGATTTCTGAACAACACATCCATATCTTCTTCTGTCCTCTGACAGATAACCGATACCGTATTTAACAGCATCCTGCGGGCTGTTGATCGTAACTTCACGAAGCTGTCCGTCTTTGCCCATAACGGAAATCTTTCCGCTCTGTTTCGGATCTGCGCCGAACAGTGCTCTGGCTGTCTCGGTACGTCCCGCACCCATAAGTCCGGAGAAACCAAGAATCTCACCTTTGCGGAGTTCAAAGCTTACATCCTGTACCATCTTGCCGGCATTGAGGTGTTCCACCTTAAGAACTACCGGAGCGTCTGGTGCAACCATGCTGTGCTGCTTCGGATCTTCATAAATAACACGACCAACCATCATGTTGATGATATCTTCTTTTGTACTGTCTTTTGTGATAAGAGTTCCTACATAACCACCGTCTCGCATGACAGTTACACGGTCTGTGATGACTTTGATCTCATCCATACGATGGGAAATGTAAACAATTCCCAGACCCTTTTCACGAAGGTCACGGATAATGACAAACAGGTCAGCGATTTCTTTTTCTGTCAGAGCTGCGGAAGGCTCATCAAAGATGATAACTTCTGCTTTGTGGGAAATTGCTTTTGCGATCTCACACATCTGCTGTTTACCTACTGTCAGGTTATGCATTTTTTCTCTTGGGTCGATCTCAATGTTCAGCTCCTGAAACAGCTTCTTGGATTCTTCGATCATCTTTTTGTCATCGATGCGGAATCCTTTTTTTGGCTCACGGCCAATGAAGATGTTCTGAGCAACTGTAAGATCGCCTACCATGTTCAGCTCCTGATGTACGATTACCACACCTGCATCCTGAGCTTCTCTTGTGTTATGGAACTCAGTCTCTTTTCCTTTGTAAACGATAGACCCTGAATCCTTCTGATAAATACCGGTAAGAACCTTCATAAGTGTGGACTTTCCGGCACCGTTTTCTCCCATAAGCGCATGTACTTCGCCGCGTTTCACTTCAAAATTAACGTGATCCAGAGCATGAACTCCAGGAAAGGACTTATCAATGTCCTTCATAGTTAAAATAACTTCACCCATTGTTACATCCTCCCTTCAGATCAGTTCTTTCTGCGTCTTGCAGAAACGTCAGCGTAAACAGCTACGATTACAATGATACCTGTGATGATCATCTGCTGTCCTTTACCAAGACCGAATGCCATGATTCCCTGCTGAAGAAGAGAGATGATAAACACACCGATCACAGTACCGCCGATGGAAGCAAGTCCACCAACCATGGATGTACCACCCATTACGCAGCCTGCAATTGCCTCGTTGTTATACTGATCACCATATCCGGGCTGAACAGTTGTATATGTAGCTACGAAGAACAGCGCAGCGATTCCTACCAGAGATCCGCAGATCATATATGCAAGCATACGCCATTTTCTTGTATTAACACCGGAAAGACGAACTGCTTCGCTGTTGGATCCAAGACAGAGAATATAACGTCCTGGTTTTGTTCTGTAAAGAACGATTCCACAGATAACTGCAACTGTTAAAAAGATCAGAATACCTACCGGGAATCCGTTTACAGAAACAATGTTTCTGAACCATCCGTTTACAGGGTCGCTGCTCAGCGGCCAGCTTACGGACTGAGTCTTTGTAAATACAGAAGCAAGACCCTTTGCAATGTTCATGGATGCCATAGATACGATGAATGGCGGAACAGACATATAAGATACCAGCCATCCGTTAAAAGTACCAAAGCAGAGACCGATCAGTACACAAAGTACCATAGCAACTGCACAAGGGACACCATAGCTTGTCATGCAGTAACCGGAAACAAGTGCACAACAGAACATAACCGGTCCGATGGAGAAATCAATTCCTCCGGTCGCAATTACAAAGGTAACGCCCAGTGACAAAAAGCCCAGGAAATACACATAGTTCAAAGTGGACTTGATACTGTCCCCAACTGGGAATTTACTTCCAAGAACTACTTTGAAGACTGCGAACATAAGAATCAGGATACCTACGAGCAGGATCCTGTTCAGGCCGAGCTTCTTCACGATTGGATTTTGTTTCAGCTTTTCCAATTTCTTCACCCTCCTACTATTTTTCACACTTTTGTGCTTCTTTATAAATAATAACGTGATTGCCCCTGAATTGTAATGGAATATCTTACAAAAAAAGGTTAAAAATTTACGGTGGTGTAAATTTTTAACCTTTTTATTCTTGTAATATTTACGGATATACTTCCCCTTTTTCATTTGTTTTTGGTGTTTTTAACGTATTAAATGGAAAAAGGAGTTTTTCTATTTCACTAGAATACATATTATCCGGTGTAACCAGCTGGCATCCCGAATCAATTTCCGTCTCATAGTTCTGCCCCCTTAAAAGCCGGGCGGTTTCCTCCACTCCCAGGTATCCCATCTTAAAAGCCTTCTGGACCACGATTCCTTTAAAAACGCCTTTTTCCATAAGCTGTACCGCTTCCTGTGAGCTGTCTACCCCCACTACCTGGATCTGGTTTTCTGCGCCTGCTGTTTTAACTGCTCTGGCTGCGCCTACAGAAGAATATTCGTTCATGCCTGCCACCATTTTCAGCTCCGGATACTTTTCCATAAGCTCTGTGGTCAGTTTAAAAGACTTTTCATAACTGGAATCACAGTAAACTACATCCACGATATTGTCTGCCATCTGTCCCAGTCCGTCACGAAATCCCTGTTCTCTTTCCACTGCAGTAGAAACACCTTTTACATGTGCCACGATTGCGATCTGATCATCCGGTTCTAAGATAGAAGCTGCAAATTTTCCCAGCTGCCGGCCGGCCTCTACATTATCTGTGGCGACAGTAATGTCCTGAATATTCTGTTCCGTATAAGAATCAATATAAGTGATTTTGATGCCTCTGTCTTTTGCCTCCTGGATCAGACTGTCTGATTCCGTAAAACTGGAAGGAGAAATCAAGATCGCATCCGGCTGTTTTTCCACTGCTTCCTTCAAAATACGATTCTGCCCCTCTATATCGTTTTCTTCTTCCGGAGCCATAACCTCAATTTCGGTATTATACTCTTTTGCCGCCATCTGGGTTCCCAGTATCAGCGAAGTCCAGAAATCATTGGTTCCGTCAACTACCTTTGGGATATAGATCATGGAAAGACGGCGTTCCCCTCCGGTGGCATTTCTGTAATAGATCATACCTGCAGCGGCGCCTGCGATACAGATGATAAGAAAAGCAGCGATCCACTTTCTGTATTTTCTCATTGCTGTCCCTCCTGATTTCCCGGTATGGTAATGGTTGCTGTCGTTCCTACGCCTTTTTCACTTTCATAGGTAATGCCATATTCGCTTCCATAATAAAGCTGAAGGCGTTTCTGCACATTATAGACTCCAACTCCGTTCGACTGGTAATTCACTTTATGTTTTTCGTAAATATGATCCAGCGTCTCCTGATCCATTCCGACTCCGTTATCAATCACCTGAAGCACTGCATTTCCATTTTTTCTAAAACCTTTTACCATCAAAAGCCCCTTACTTTCTTTGTATTTCAGACCATGGTAAATGGCATTCTCAATCACCGGCTGCAATACCAGCTTAATTAACGGTATATGTAATATAGAAGGATCTACATCAATCTGAAACTCCATTTTATCTTTGTAGCGCATTTTCTGAATGGTAAGGTAGCCTCTGGCATATTCCACTTCCTGGCCTATGGAAACCACTTCATCTTCATTACTGATGCTCTGCCTGAGAAGCCTTGCAAGAGAAGCCGTCATAAGAACAACCTCTTCATTCTTTTTTCCCTCTGCCATCCAGATGATCGAATCCAGCGTATTATACAAAAAGTGGGGATTGATCTGTGACTGCAGGGCTTTCAGCTCACTTTTTCTTTTTGCTTCCTGTTCCCGGATATTCTGTTCCATCAGGTCCTGGATTCTGTGTGTCATCACATTAAACGATTTTGTCAGACTTCCAATCTCATTTTTGGAATCCACAACAACATCAGAAACACTAAAGTCCCCTTCCTGCACTCTTGCCATGGAATCACACAGCTGTTGGATCGGCTGCGTAATGCTTCTGGAAATAAATCTGGAGAAAAACAAAGCAACGATCATCAGTCCCATGGCCACCAGCACATAGAGGCTCTGGGCTTTGTTACTTTTGCGAAGAAGTTCTTCCACACGGACACAGTCTACCACCGTCCATCCGGTTTTCTCAGAGCGGGAAATGGAGTAAAGCTTCTCTGCACTTCCCTTTCCTGACAGGACCGTATCCTTATCTGTCCCCATGATCAGGCTGATGTTTTCTGTCTGGAGTTCATTATAGAGCTGCTGCTGCTGCGGATGGTAAACAATATTTCCATCTGCATCCAAAATAAACGCATATCCCTGATTTCCTACCACACTCTGGTTGCAGAGTTCACTGATGGCGCTATAATTCAGGTCAATAAAAAACACGCCCTCTTTCTGGTTTTCGGACTTTGAAGATTTGTTCCGGATTCCCCGGCTCAGGGTAATTACCCAGGGACGTTCTCCGCTGATGATATGCTGAACATGAGAGGAACTAAGATAAGAACTGGCGGAACCCTCAAGTGCATTGGTATACCATTCCTGGGTGTGAATATCCAGATCCGGATTGGTCAGCCTCTGCGCATTATTGATCAGCATCCTTCCATTTTCCCCTATGATACCCAGATTCAAAATATCATTTCGGCTGTCCAGAATCGTCTTAAACTGATTCAGGATACGCCCTCTGGCTTCCGGATCTGTCTCTTCCCCAAAAAGATACGACTGTACATCTTCATTGCTGGATACCAGATAGGAAATGTTTTCCATGTAATCAATATAAGAATCAATGTTCTGATTCATCTGCTGGATGATCGTCTGCGTATACAGAGAAGAATTATCGAACACCGAAGTTCTTGTATAATTCATAGAAATCACTGTGACAATGGCCACTGCCCCCAGGAGAAGCATGGATACCATGGCAAAAATAACACTTTGAATGCTGTTAAATCTTCCCAGGAACATTGCTCCCGGACTGAATTTTTTCTTCATCGTCTCTTCTCCCTGGCATATTCAGTAGGTGTGACACCCGTCATCTTTTTAAAGGAAATACCAAAATAATGGGGATCTGAAAATCCCACTTTTTCTGCAATTTCATAATTTTTCATTGTAGTATTTTCCAACAGATCCTTTGCCTTTTCCATTCTGGTACGGATCAGTACCTCTGTAAAAGTCTCGCCTGTCATCTCTTTAAATATCGTGCTGAAGTAACTGGTGCTGATATTTAAATAAGAACAGATATCATTCAGACTGAGATCCGGATCCATATAATTTTTCTGAATATAGTCCATCGCCAGACGCGCCTGCTTCTGTCCGCTGGAACTGTTCATATCAGAAAGCATCTTAAATATCTTCAGAATATAATTTTCTACCACCCTGCAGGCACTGTCAAAGGACTTCTGCTCCGTGATCCGGTGCAAAAGTTCGTCACGCCCTTTCAGTACGCAGTCCATATCTGCTGAAACGTCCTCGCAGACTCGATCCAGAGTTCTGACAATCTGCTGCAAATACATACATGCGCGGCTTTTTTCTACCAGACTGCATTTTATAGATGCTTCCATTTCTCTGAAGATCTTCTCCACATTTTCCCGTTTTCCGTTTTTCAAAGCACAGGTCAGCTTATCCAGAAGCGCATCGATCGGAACATTCTGTCCTGTTTTCTGCTCCGACATATCGATCAGAAGTTTCCCTCCTAAAAGGTAGCGGTACTGCATGACCTGGGATGCCATGTCATGAGAAAGAATCAATTCGCCAGGAGTCTTCACCCAGGCCCCGATTCCCATAGATACATCGATTCCCATGACTTCTTTTATCTTTTCCTGGATTTCTTTGCAGATTGCTCTGGTCTTTGCCGTAAAATCACGGCTCCATTTCTCCATGAACAGAATGCAGACTCTGTTGCCGCCTTCCTGATATGCAATGCCAGCCTGTTCCCTTGTCACGATCTCATTGCTGATATTATAAAGAACAAACGCCATCAAAGCGCTTTCCTGCCTTTTTTCCATATCCACCTGATACATATCCGAATAAAGGTCTATATCAAACATGGCTACCCGATATCTTACTGCGGAAAGCTCAATTCCCATACCCTGCAGTCTTTCCACACTTTCCTCTACATTAGTGGTGCAGTTTACAAGAGCTTCAATCGCCTTGGAACGAATGACCTGCGCATTTTTACGATAGTTTTCCGAAGCCTTGGTCAGTTTTTCCATCTTTACCTTTTCTTTTCGGGTCTGATCCACTTTTTCTTTCATTTTATTGATCACAGCCGTTAATTCTACTGCCGTTACCGGCTTTAGCAAATATTCGCTGACATTATACTGAATAGCCTTTTTTGCATATTCAAATTCTCCAAATCCACTGAAGATCACGATCACAACATCCGGATAATTGTCGTGAAGAAAATGGCTTAACTCCATGCCATCCATATAAGGCATCAGGATATCTGTCAGAACAATATCCACCGGATGCGTCTTTACAAATTCTGCAGCCTGCTGTCCGTTTTCACAGTCTCCTACCAGTTCGCAGTCCAGTCCTTTCCAGTCAATATTTTCTTTAATGGCATCCCTTACCAGAATCTCATCATCAACAAGCAGTACACGATACATAAATGTAAAAATCCCCCATTTTAGATCTTTATAAAATTTTCCTAGAATGTATCTTACCACAAACCAGCGCAATATGGAATATGTCATCTCCTGTAAAAATCAATAAAAAAAATGTATTCAAAAAAGCATAATAACAGACAAAAAATCCGTCAGCCTCTCTTTTTACAAAGTCTGACGGATTCTTTCTATATTATATATATTTTTATTTCACGATTACTCCATCCTCGTCCCAGAGATCATGCCAGTCGGTGGCGCCTTCCCAGAGGAATACCTGACCTTTTACAAGGCGGTTTCCTTTTTCCAGAGTGGAGATGATTTGCATTTCCTCTTCTGTCAGAGGATCTTCTGTCACGCATTTCAGATTGGAGGCAAAATTATGTACAGAGAACGGAATGGAAATTTCCCCTCTCTGATGCGCCCATTTCAGAGCAATCAGCGCCGGATGTACGCCGTGAGCCTCTGCAATGGCTTTCATTTCCGGAAGCTGAAGGTCTGCCACATCCTCCAGACAGATATCTCTTTCCGGTCTTCTCGGTGATCCAAGAGGCATGTAGCCTACCGGCTGGATATTGTGAGCCACCAGATAATCATACAGCTCCTGCTGCTGGAAGCATACGTGAAGCTCCAGTTCACAGGCTGCCGGTTTGATCTTCATAAGCGGAAGTACTGCCTCCAGCTTCGGAATGGTCATGTTGGAGATACCGATATAGCGAATCACACCTTTTTCCACAAGCTCCTCACACTGACGGTAGGTATCCATAAATTCTTCTACACTGAACGGTCTGGAATCCGGATTTCTGGAATCCACATCACATCCCGGTGCATGATAATTCGGGAACGGCCAGTGAATAAAATAAAGATCCACATAGTCGCATTTCAGATCCTCAATGCTCTTTCTGCAGGCTTTTTCTACATCTCTGTGCATGTCATTCCATACCTTTGTCATAATGAAGAGATCTTTTCTCTCCACTACGCCCTCTTCAAAAGCCTCCTGGAACACCTGACCGATTTCTGCCTCATTTCCATAGCAGGCAGCACAGTCAAACATACGGTAGCCGCACCGTACTGCACCGGCAACTGCTGCGGAAACATCTTCTGCGGAAACACGGTCGGAGCCAAAGGTTCCCATTCCCACACAGGGAACCTGCTCTCCGGAAGGAAGTGTTACCTTCGGCACAAGTGCCGGATCAATAAATTCTGCCATTTTTTCGTCTCCTTTTCTTATTTATATTTTACAGGGAATTTCTGCTCTTTGCAGGCAGATATCCATTACAGTTTCGTGATCTTAATCTCAGGAAGCAGTTTTTCCATATCCTGCATCACAAAAAAACCTGTTTCCTCCCGCATGGCAGCTGCCGCGGAAATGGCGCTTGCCTTTTTCAGCATCTCCGGAAGAGAAAGTCCTTCCTCCATTCCGACAGCAAAGCCTGCGATCATGGAATCACCGCAGCCTACTGTATTTACTGCGTCAATCTTCGGTACCTCTGCCCGGAATGTCCCCTCTTCTCCTACCGCAAGGGATCCGTCTGCGCCAAGAGATACTGCCACTATTTTCACTCCATTTTTGTGGATTTCCTTTGCGGCATCAATAATCTCCGCGATATCATTGCAGGTTTTTCCAGTGAGCATCCGGATTTCGTCAATATTTGGTTTGATCAGAGTAGGCGAAGCCTGGATTCCCATTTCCAGAAGCTTCCCGCTGGTATCCAGGATCACCTGTTTTCCTGCTTTCTTCCCGATTTTTACCAGACGCTGATAAGCGGTTCCATCCAGTCCTTTTGGTACGCTTCCGGACATTGCCACAACTTTTGCATCTGTTACAAGCGTACGGAATTTTTCCTCAAATCCCTCAAATTCCTTTTCAGTAAGGGTAAAGCCCGGTTCCAGAAATTCTGTCTGCACATGATTTACTTCATCCCAGATATTAATACAGGAACGGCTTTCTGCCTCCACATGATAGAATTCGCTTTTGATCCCGAATGGTTTCAGGGAATCCTCAATATAGTTTCCTGAATGACCGCCCACAAATCCGGTTGCCACAACCTCTGCTCCGTATATAGCCGCCGGCTTGGAAACATTCAGGCCTTTGCCGCCGGGAACGTAAGAACATTCTTTTACCCGGTTGACCTGTCCCACCTGATAACCTTCCACCACATACCGCTTATCTATGGCGGCATTTAAAGTTACTGTCAGTATCATTTCAGTTTTCCTCGTTTGACAAAAGAATCTTTCCCTTTACAAGTCCCGGTGTTTTGTAAAGCTGGAAGGCTTCCTGTGCCTGACTCATAGGAACCTTTTTGTAAATAAATCCGGGATCAAATTTCAGCTGTCCTGTTGCAAAGTAATGAGCTGTAAGCTCCCATTCTTTTCCCGGGAAAGGTGCACTGTAGGACATCCAGGAACCGGTCAGCTTAAACTCCTTGCGATTCATGTTCTCCCACTGTGCCGGAGTGAAGGACAGTTCCTGATGAGGTGTTCCGATAAAACATACGTGAGCTTTATTTGCCGCCAGCTCAAATGCCATATGCATGGTTGGGATCTGTCCTGCTGTCTCAAATACATAGCCATAACCTTTGTTTCCGGTATACTTCATGGCAGTTTTCATATAATCTTCTTTTGTGGTATTTACTACTTCGTCTGCACCAAGGCGTTTCGCCAGTTCCAGACGCTCGTCGCTGATATCAAAAACGACCACCTTTCTGGAACCAAAGATTTTTGCCCACTGCATGGTGAACATACCAATGGTACCGCCGCCGAGGATTGCCACACATTCACCGCCCTGATAATCGTTCTGCAGAAGACCATGAAGAGCCACGGTAGAAGGCTCAAACATTGCCCCCTGCTCATAGGGAATGGATGCGTCAAAGGGAACGGCATTCTGCTCCGGAACTACCACATAATCCGCATTGCTGCCCTGTTCTCTGGATCCGATAAAGCTGTAATGCTTACAAAGAGAATAATTTCCTTTCTGACAGTCCTCACATTTCATACATGGAACAAGCGGTGCTCCGGATACCCGGTCTCCCACCTTTACCTTTGTAACACCCTCTCCGATCTCCACTACATCACCGGAAAATTCATGTCCCAGGACAATCGGGTAAAAATGTACACCATGATTCAGTACACGGGGAATATCTGAGCCACAGATTCCGGAATACCTGACCTTGATCTTCACATACCCCGGTTTTACCTGCGGTTCCGGGATTTCCTGATACTGCACATCTTCATTTGCCACAACAACTGCTGCTTTCATTATCCAAATACTCCTTCCATTTCTTTATGATTTTTTCATCAGACCGGATAAAGACCGGTATAATTCCAGATAGGTTTCATAATTTTTGTCATAAACTGCTTTTTTCTCCGGATCCGGATGATGGGTTCTGGTCACCTTCACCGTCTGAGAGACTGCCTCTTCATAATCCTCATAAAATCCGGTTCCCACGCCTGCCAGAAGCGCAGCTCCCAGTGTGGTGGCTGTATCTGACGCAGGAACTGCCATTGTTTTTCCGGTAATGTCTGATTTGATCTGCGTCCAGAGCAGAGAGTTGGCAGAGCCTCCCATGGCGCGGAGAATATCTGCTTCTGCGCCGGCTTTTTCTGCTGTTTCCAGATTATGGCGAAGCGAAAATGCCACTCCTTCCATACAGGCGCGCACCATATGACCTTTTGTTTTTGAAAAATCAAGTCCGTAAAACACACCTTTCGCATGCGGATCCCATATCGGAGATCGTTCTCCGGCCATATAGGGCAGAAATACCAGTCCGTCACATCCCGGATCCACTTTTTCGGCAATTTCATTCAGCTGATCCAGAGAGGAAACTCCTGTCTGTTCTTTCATCAGACGCTCGTAATCAGCAAACTCTCTCTCAAACCAGCGCATAACGCCGCCTCCGCCTGTGGTTCCTCCCTGAAGAAGCCATTTGCCCGGAATCACATGGAATCCCAGAATCAGGCGGGGATCCGCCTGATATTGTTCCATGCAGATACTCATCCCGCCAGCCTGACCGCCCTGTTCCTGCGTCTCTCCGGCATGGATCACACCTGCTCCCAGAGTACCGCAGGCAGCATCCAGACCTCCTGCTGCCACAGGCGTTCCTTCTGCAAGTCCGGATTCTTCTGCTGCTTTTTTTGTCACTGTTCCTATAATTTGATCACTTGGTACGATTTCCGGAAGAAATTCTCTGGGGATTCCCAGTTTTTTACACATTTCTTCATCCCACTGTCCGGTACGCATATCAAAACAGTGGAGTCCATAACCCTGTGAAAGATCCTGAGAGATCTGCCCGGTCAGCTTAAAGGCGATATAGCTGTTGGACTGAAGGATCTTATGGATTTTTCTGTATACTTCCGGAAGATTCTCTTTGTACCAGAGGATTTTTGCCGTAGTATAGGAAGGCTGCAGGGAGTTGCCTGCAACACGAAAAATCTCATCTGCCCCGATATCTTCATTGAGACGGTCACAGATGGACTGTGCCCTGGTATCCATCCAGATAGGTGTGTTCGTAAGCACTTTTCCGTCCTTATCAATGGCAATGGCGGACCAGCTCTGACCATCAATTCCCACTCCGGTAATCTCCTCCGGACGGACATCCGCCTTTTGGAGCACCTGACGGACAGCTCCGCAGACGGCGCTCCACCATTCCTCCGGATCCTGTTCTGCCCAGCCTTCCCGGGGATAATATACCGGATAATCGCCGCTTGCGGCTGCCAGTACCTGTCCCTGCCTGTCAAAAACAGCTACTTTACAGGCACTTGTTCCTATATCGATTCCCATCAAATATGACTGTTTCATTTTTCTTTTTCTCCTCATCTGATCTGAGCAATTGATTTTCCAGGAATTATGGCTGTCTCCAGTTTTTCTGTCTGGTAAGGGGATGCGCCGTCCCTGTCTTCCAGGCGTGCCAGCATAATGCCAGCTGCTTTCTCTGCAATCTTTTCCGTAGGCTGAGATACGATCGTCAGCTTAGGATTACATGCCCTGGCAAAGGGAAGGTTATCAAAACCCACCATGGAGATCTGATCTGGAATCTGTATTCCAAGTTCATTGCTTCCAATCACGGCTCCCATAGTCATCTCGTAGTTTGTTACAAAGACAGCTGTCATTTCGGGATTTTTCTCCACCAGCTCTTCCATGGCACGGACACCTCCCTGAATTGTATAATCTCCATGTACCACCAGAGATTCTCTTACAGGAATATCCAGATTTTTCAGTTCACTGAAGTAGCCTTTCATTCTCTCCTGGGCTGTAGAAATTTCTTTCGGACCACCGATGATCCCAATATTCCGATGTCCATTTTCATAAAGGAGTTTTACCGCATCTGCTGCAGCCTGCTCGTTATCCACTAAGACACTATCACAGGAAACGCCCTGTATCTTACGGTCGATCAGTACAATCGGTTTGCCTGTTTTCTGAAATGCCTTCAGGTGACCGCCTTCCGCATCTACCGGCATATTGATAATCCCATCTACTCTTTTTCGGCATAAAAACTCCACTGCTTCGCGCTCAAGTTTCTTGTCTGTACGGCAGTCGCAGATCATCGTGGCATATCCATGATTTCTGAGAATATCCTCCATCCCGGTAATGATCTCTGCACAAAAAATATTGTTCAGTTCCGGAATGACAACGCCGATCGTCTTTGTTGCATTTGTCTTTAAATTTCTGGCAACCTCATTTACTTCATAATGAAGTTCTTCAATAGCCTCTTCAATCTTTTTTCTGTTTTTTTCTCTTACATTGCCTCCGTTAAAATAAGAAGAGATTGTCGCAAGTCCTAATCCGGTAAGCTTCGCAATGTCTTTCATTGTCGCCGCCATAGAAATCACCCCTGTCAGTTACATTTTTCAGGCTTTTCCATCACATCCGCAAACCTGCATACGGTATTTTACCAGTTCCTTTACTGCCTGAATCGCAGCGCGGCCATACGTTTTTGGATCAATGGTGTTTTCTTTTTCTGCAAAGGTTGCTTTTACTGCTTTTGAATATGCTTCACGAAGTTCTGTTGCAAAATTCACCTTACAGATTCCTCGTCTGACGCAGTCCTTTACTTCTTCATCACTTAATCCGGAAGCACCATGAAGAACCAATGGAATATCTACAACCTTACGTATCTCACTGAGACGCTCTTTATCAAGCACCGGTGTTCCTACATAAAAGCCATGTGCGGTTCCGATTGCAACAGCCAGAGACGTAACTCCCGTTCTCTCAGCAAACTCCTTTGCTTCCTGCGGATCTGTATTGGTATCCGCCTCTGCTTCCAGATCATCTTCTTTTCCGCCTACTTTGCCAAGCTCTGCTTCACAGGGAATATCCAGTGCACGTGCTGCATCTGCCGTCTTCTTTGTGATCTCGATGTTTCCTTCAAAATCATATTTTGAACCATCGATCATCACAGATGTATAGCCTGCTTTCATTGCCTGTAAAGCCAGCTCAAAGCTGCTGCCATGATCCAGATGCAGACATACCGGAACACTGGCTTTTTTTGCCTCTGCTGCTACAATTGCTCCATAAGTTTCCACCGTTCCATATTTGATCGTAGATGGTGTTGTCTGGATCATTACCGGAGCCTTCAGTTCCTCCGCAGCTTCAATGATAGCTTTTACCATTTCCATATTTTCCGCATTAAAAGCGCCTACTGCATATCCGCCCTGCTGTGCTTTCAGCAGCATTTCTTTTGATGTAACAAGTGGCATGACTGTATCCTCCCCATGTAAATTATAAATGTTGTCCGCGTCTGGTTTTTAAAACCGAAACGTTTCTGTTTGTGTTTATCATACCTCTCCGAAACGTTTCTGTCAATAGTAAAATCCTGCTTCCTAAACGGAAGTATGCACTGCGTAAAATATTCATCTTTTACAGGAAAATATTCTCTTGTCATCTGTCACAGATACAGGTAAATTGTATAGTAGAAGAAAATTGATCGGAGGTATTGATATGTTAAAAGGAATTCCTGAAATTTTGTCACCGGAATTATTAAAAGTATTATGTGAAATGGGTCACAGTGATCGTCTTGTTATTGCAGACGGTAACTTCCCGGTTGAATCCATGGGAAAGAATGCCATCACAATCCGTTGCGACGGTCACGGCGTTCCGGAGATCCTGGAAGCGATCCTGAAAGTTTTCCCACTGGATACCTATGTAGAACATCCTGTAAACCTGATGGAGGTTATGCCTGGCGATAACGTGGAAACACCTATCTGGGATACTTACAAAGAGATCATCCGCAAATACGATGACAGAGGCGATGCAGTTGTAGGAAATATTGAACGTTTTAAATTCTACGACGAAGCAAAGACTTCCTACTGTATCATCTCCACCGGTGAAAAAGCGCTCTACGCAAACGTAATGCTTCAGAAGGGCGTTGTGATCAACGACTAATTGTTGAAGGTATATGACCGGTCCGCTATGGGGTGCAGCAGATCAACGTCACATGATAAATGTTCAGAACAGCATAAATTCCCTCTTTGGGATTTATGCTGTTTTATTTTTATCTCTCATTGACATCATTTTTAAAAGCCGCTATATTGAATATAAAGTAAGATTTGTTTCTTATAGCAAAAAACCTGGCTGTTTTTTATATTCACACCAAACGCAAAGGAGGATTCTTATGAAATTTTGCAAAAAACAGATACTTTCTCTTCTGCTGAGCACGACTCTTGTCCTAGGGTCTTCTGCAGTCTCCGCTGCAGAATTTTCCTCCGGTACAGACGCGGCAGAAACTTTTTCAGAAGAGAATTCCTCTGGGGATGATCTCATTCTCCTGGATCCGGAAGACACTTTTTCCGACCAGACCAGCCAGGAAGAGCTTCCATCTCAGGAAATCACAGAAACGCCGGCTCCATCCAATCCGGACGAAGATTCCTCACTCTCTGAAGAAGCAGAAGAAACAGCAGATTTTTCTTCCGGAGTTGAGCAGGAAGATCTTTTTTCTTCCGGAGATTCACCAGAAGCAGAAGATTACATTCTTGGACGTCCTATGACCGAAGAAGAAATCCAGGCGCAGCTGGCTCTTATGGACAATATGCCTGCAGTCTCTCCGTTGGAAGATCCGGACAGCGATCTTAGTGTACGAAAGTATGGATTGCTGCCCTCCTACTATGATTCCCGACAGTCCGGAATCATATCTTCTGTAAAAAATCAGAATCCATTTAATATCTGCTGGGCTTTCAGTCTTGCTTCCAATTTTGAAACCTCACTTCTGAAACAGGGACTGGGAAGCCGGGATTTATCAGAAGAACATCTGGCGTATTTTTTTGCCAACCGAGTCAACGATCCTCTTGGGAATACTCCGAATGACAAAATCGAACACCTGGGTAAAACTTATCATGACAGCGGGAATGGAATGGTTGCTTCTTTCTTTTTAAGCACCTGGTCCGGTATGGTATCTGAAGAAAAAGCACCCTTGCCAACAGATTCCTCACATATTTCCGACCTGTCCCAGCCACTGGATCCTTCCCTCGCCTATGACACAGATGCCTATCTGGAAGATGCTGTATTTTCCGCCTACTCAGAAGAGCGAATGAAGCAGCTGATCATGGAATACGGTTCTGTCTCTGCCATGATCCTGATGGATAATGCAGGAACTTATTATCGGGCGGAAACAGCAGCTGCCTGTTGTCCCACTTCAGGAAAGGTCAATCATGCAGTCACCATTGTAGGCTGGGATGACAGCTATTCCAAAACAAATTTTCCTGCTGCCTCCATGGTAAAAAACGACGGCGCCTGGATTGTAAAAAACAGCTATGGACCATCCTGGGGAAAAGATGGATATTTTTTCCTTTCCTACGAGGATGCTTCCATTTCCAATCTTGTGTGCAGTACAGCAATCACTGACCCACAATATCCCAACAATTACTTTTATGACGGGGCAGCTTCCGGAACCACAAGCATCACCCTGAAAAAAGGCAGTTCCATTGCCAATATCTTTCCTGTATCTGCCGGAAATGGCAACGCAGAAGAACTTGGAGAAATCGTTCTTTCCAGCAAACAGGATTTTACCAGCTACCAGATTCAGGTCTATACCAACCTTTCCGATCCCATGAACCCGGTCAGCGGAACGCCTGCTTTTCAGACTCCTCTGGAATATACCCAGCCGGTTGCTGGTATCCATACTTTAAAGCTTGATACTCCGGTAAAACTTGTGCAGGGAAGTAAATATTCGGTTGTCCTTACCTTCCCATATGAAACCAAATATTACGTGGAAACCAATACCACTGCAGCTTCCGGAACCTGGTTCAGAACGATTGCAGGGCTGTCTCCAGGACAAAGTTTTTCTTCTTCCAACGGGACAAAATGGACCGATTGTGCTACTTCAAAATCCAGTTTTTGTTTTTGTATCAAAGCTCATACCCGAACACTGGATGCGCCGGCTGTCATCACACCACAACCTACTGCCACTCCACGACCCACTGCCACTCCACAGCCTACTGCTACTCCACGGCCTACTGCCACTCCACGGCCTACTGCTACTCCACGGCCTACTGCTACTCCACGGCCTCGAACCTATCAGGTGGTTTACAAATCCAACACCCGCCTGACAACTGGAAATATGCCTTCCGACAAAACAAAATATACCTCCGGTCAGTCCGTAAAAATAAAAAATGCACCTTACTGTACCTCCCGCTTTTTCCTTGGCTGGAACACAAAAGCAGATGGAACAGGGGTCACTTATTTTCCAGGAAAGGTAATTACCATAAAAGGAAACATCACCCTTTATGCAAAATGGGGATTCAACTGTATCCCCTCTACGAAACTGATTTATCGTGTTACAGGAAAACAAACGGTCACCTGCTATGGAACTACAAATCCAAACATAAAAAAAGTAGTAATTCCATCAAGCATCCGCTACATGGGAATCACCTATCGTGTCACCTCTGTATGGACCAACGCATTCAACGGAAAGAGCAGGCTTACCAATGCCGTTATTGGGAATCATGTTTCCGTCATTGGTTCCAAAGCTTTTTATAATTGTCGAAATCTGAATCGTATTACCATCGGTACCGGCCTGAAGCAGATCAACGCTTATGCCTTTGGAAGAGTAAAAAGCGGCTGTATCATAAAAATAAACAGCACACAATTGACCAAAATCACTGGTAAGATCGACTATGGTACCTCAAAAATGACAATTCGGGTTCCAAAACGAAAGCTCAGTCAATATCGACGGCTATTCACTGCAAGATCAAGAACAATTACTGTGAAAAGCTATTAAAAAAAGGAATGTGTCCCCTTTCAGGGATACATTCCTTTTCTCCATCCTTGAAGAATTTCGCGGATTCAAAACGAACTTGCCCGCTTAATGCTTCCATCGGTTATCTCTTTTTATAATGATAGATCAAAAGACTTGCCACTGCAATCACCGCTATCATTGCAATCCATATAAAAGGAGCTGGAATCGAAGACTCTTTTTCTGCAGCAGATGCTGAAGCCGGTTTTTCTTCTGTAGTTACTGTGGGCTCTGCAGTGACCGAATCCGTTGCTTCCGGCTTTTCTGTAGCAGTTGGAACTGCTGTCGCGGTTGGTTCCAGTGTTCCTGTTGCAGTTGGCACTGCTGTCGCAGTTGGTTCCGGTGTTCCTGTTGCAGTTGGCACTGCTGTCGCAGTTAACTCCGGTGTTTCTGTTACCGCAGGTGTCTGCGAAGGATTTTGAGAATCTGATGTCACCATCGTTACATATTCTTCCGATGCACCAGAAGCTTTATCTGAAAACTCGCCTCTTTCTCTGGCAGCCTCTTCTGTATCATCCAGATTGACCCATCCTTGCCTGCCGTCTATCGTTGTAACACCCCAGTGACTTCCGTCTACCATTTCTGCATCCTGGGTAATGTGAAGCGTTTCTCCATTTTCGATATCACGAACACCTGGAACTGTCCCATACTTTTCTCCCGGTCCCTGATAAAGCTTTTGTTTTCCTTCACTGGTATATGCCTTTACATCATAATCTGCATTATAATTTACATGATCCCGCCCCGCAATATACAATTCAGAATCAATCGCCTCTTTTCTCGACTGTGCCGGACGGCAGTCATCTAAAGGAACATATCCATACATTCCATGATACTGCACATATCCCCAGGTTCGTGAATTTTCTTTATCCTCCACTTCCCCTTCAATATGCAGAGCTGTTCCATTGGGAATCAACTCCTCGTTTAATTTCGTGGATTCCAGATCCGGATGAGAATAAATATCTATGCCGCCCTGTTTCGATTCCACGATCATGTAGTAATCTGTTTTAATGTCAGGTTCTGTCTTTTTCTCCGACACATCTGCCCATACATTCACAGAAAAAAACATACACATCAACGCGATCAGCCAGATCATACCTGTTTTTTTCATTTTTCTATGCTCCCCTTAGTATTTTATGTAGATTTCTTATGTTTTATCATAGCACAGTTTCTTCTGTTTGATAATCCCTATTCGTTCTGTTTTTTTCCAGATATTTTGACGTAAAAAGACATTTTCTATTTCTGATCTTCCGGATTCCACCAGGGGAATTCCCGGTTCAGCCATTTTTCACAGAGACTGCTCCACTCTTCACAGGCTCTCACAATTCCCCTGCCATTCGGATTCGCCGTGAGCTCGTTTCCAAGTCCGATCCCATGGATTCCCTCCGGAAACAGATGATATTCCACAGGATTCCCATTTTTGACCATTGCCCGGACAAAACTCAGAGAGTTTTCCGGAAGTACGGTAGTGTCCTCAAATGTATGCCACAGAAACGTTCTGGGTGTATCCTGATCCACCTGGTTTTCCAGGGACATTTTTTCCTTCAGTTTCCCGTATCGTTCTCCCAGAAGATTTCGGAAGCTTTCTTCATGTCCAAACTGACCGGATGAGATCACCGGATAGCAGAGGACCATTCCATTGGGGCGTATCTCTTCTGCACGGAGTTTCAGCGCCTCTGTGATCTCTCCCTTATTCCAGAAGGTTCCAAGTGACGCTGCCAGGTGTCCTCCTGCCGAAAATCCCATGACAATGATTTTTTCCGGATCGATCAGCCACTGAGCGCTTCTGTTTCGCAGGATGCTTACCGCCTTTGCCAGCTGATGAAGGGCTGTGGGATAGACTGCCGGAGCAACACTGTAGCGAAGAACTGCCGTATGATATCCCATACTCATAAATTTCACTGCAACCGCCTCTGCCTCCCTGTCCGAGGTCATACGGTAGGCTCCTCCGGGACAGATCAGGATCACAGGACGTACCTGTCCCGGATAAAGCTCCTGTGATTCTTCCCAGAAATAGGTCATCATACAGGCTTCCGGCTGATCTTTTTTTTCTGATTCAATGATGATTTTTTCATGTATCATATATTCCGTATCCTCTTTTCCAATATAGGTTTTGTTTTTTATATTTTATCATAAGAACCTTTTCCATAACAGACCTTTTCTTTCCTGTTTTTCATTGTAAACCATCCTATGAATTGCTATAATAATGGCAGTAAAAATAACGAAAGGAAACGATTTGTCTTGAAAACACTGATCCTGAATGGTTCTCCGCGGAAAAACGGAGATACCGTAAGTCTTTTAAAAATTTTAAAGAAAAACCTCCGGGGAGAGGTCAAAATGGTAGATGCTTATTACTGCAATGTTGCTCCTTGCGTAGACTGCCGCTATTGTTGGAAAAATCCCGGCTGCTGCGTCAAAGATGAAATGCAGGAGATCTACTCCTACATTGAAGAATGTGATAATGTTCTCATTGCCTCACCCATTTATTTTTCAGAGCTGACCGGAAAGCTTCTGGATCTGGGAAGCCGCCTGCAGACCTACTTCTGCGCAAAATTTTTCCGAAAGGATATGCCCATAACAAAAGAAAAAAAAGCGGGCGTACTTCTGGTTGGAGGAGGAAAAGGCAGCATGGAAAAAGCGTTCGACACTGCACAGATCCTTCTTCGAGATATCCACGCCACAAATCTTTTTCCTCTGATTTCTTATCATGGAACAGATGATTCTGTCGTAGCCGAGAACCCTGAAATGCTGCAAAAGCTGGAAGAGCTTTGTGACTTTTTTAATTCCTGACTCCTTCGTAATCAAACATGGGGATAAAACTTTCTTCTGCAGTTTTTCCTTCCTGGATAAAAGCATTTTCCACACCCAGCTCAAGTGCATAGGAGACAAGCCTCTGATATTCTCTGCGGGTTACTTTTCGATCCAGTTCCGGAAAATCTTTCTTCACCTGCGGAAGAGGGGTATACTGATTCATAAGACTGAAATATACCCGATCTCCATAAGTTTCATAAACATACTTCACCACTGCCCGGGCATTTTTTACATGGCCGGGCAGTAATAGATGTCTTACGATCACACCGGACTTCATCATTCCTTCTTCGTCAAATTCTGCCTCTCCTGTCTGATCCACCATTTCTTCCAATGCTGCCCGGACGATTTCCGGATAGTCAGGCGCCTTTGAATAACGGGCTGCCGGTTCTCTTTCCATATATTTAAAATCCGTAAGATAAATATCCACGATCCCTCTCAGCATTTTCAGAGTTTCCACTTTTTCGTAGCCACTGCAGTTATAAACGATCGGAAGTCTCAGTCCCTGCTCCTTTGCTTTTGTGACTGCCCGGACAATCTCCGGAGTATAATGTGTGGGGGTGACCAGATTGATATTATGAGCGCCTTTTTCCTGCAGTTCCAGAAAAATTTCTCCCAGACGTTTTTCACTGATCTCCATTCCCACCTCTGTATTGGCAATCTGATAGTTCTGGCAGTATACACAACGAAGCGGACAGCCGGAAAAAAACACAGTCCCGGATCCTCTTTGCCCGGAAATACAGGGTTCTTCCCAGAAATGAAGCGCTGCCCGGGCTGCCAGTATGTTTTTTCCGGATACTCCGCAGATTCCGGCTTTTCCATTTTTCCGATCCGCACCGCATTTTCGCGGGCACAAGTTACATTCTTTCACAAGATCCCCCTTTCACAGATAAAGAAGGAGCCATTGCTCCGGCAGATCATTCATCTGCCTTTGCAACAGCCCCATCTATCATGGCATTTTACAACAACCAATATAATAATTATTTGTAAAGAGGTCCGTAGTTCTTGCAAGCACGGAAATCAGCGCCCTCTTTGTCCATTCCGAATGCATTCCATGCTGCCGGACGGAAGATCTTCTCTTCCGGAACGTTGTGCATGCAAACCGGAATTCTCAGCATAGAGCACATTGTGATCAGGTCTGCACCAATGTGTCCGTAGGAGATTGCACCGTGGTTGGCACCCCAGTTGTTCATTACGCTGTAAGCATCTTTGAATGCGCCTTCTTTACCATCGCATCTTGGAGCAAACCATGTACATGGCCATGTGTAGTCTGTACGTTTCCAAAGAGTATCAGATACTTCTTCCGGAAGAGCTACCGTCCAGCCCTCTGCGATCTGAAGAACCGGTCCAAGGCCTTTTACAAGGTTCAGACGGATCATAGTTGCAGGCATCTGGTCTTTTGTCTCAAATCTGGAAGAGAATCCGCCGCCACGGAAGTATCCGTTGTCAGCTGCGTTCCATGTAGTTGCCTCCATGATCGCTTTCTGATCTTCTTCTGTAACGTTCCACCATTCTTTCATAACAGCATTGCCGTTTTCGTCTTTTGCACCGCCGTTTGCATCAAGGCAGCAAGCGCCGGAGTTGATCAGATGGATGATTCCACCATTCTCTTTTGCAACGCCTTCAAGATCATAATCTGTTACTCTCTTAACAGCATCCGGGCTCCAGTATGTACGAACATCTGCAAACATCTGTGCACGGTTGGTAAGGAGTTTCATAAACAGCATGCCAAGACCATTGAGTACGTCGTTCTCTGTAGCCAGGATGTATGGCTCTCTTGCGCCATTCCAGTCGAAGGAAGTGTTCAGTACTGCCTCTGCAAAGTCGCCGTTCGGATAGAAGTCTGTCCACTGTCTCTGTCCCTGGAAACCAGCAGCGATCGCATTGTGACCGATTGCTTCCTCAGAGAATTTCGGATCAAGTTTGTCACAGCCATTCATCAGCTCTTTGATGATAACTGCCATCTTAACAACAAATTCAAACTGCTCTTCTTTTTTCTCTTCTGACATCTGAAGTTCTTCCGGGTTCTTGTCAAAGCCGATTGTGCAGGTCTTCTTAGCCCATGCAAGAGCTTTTTCGAACTCTTCGTGATCATAGATGCCCTCTGTCATACGACGGATGATCTCTACCTCGTCAACAGATTCTACACGCATTCCAAGATAGGACTCGATAAAGTCGGAATCTACGATAGATCCGCCGATACCCATACAAATGGAACCGATCTGCAGCCAGGATTTGCCTCTCATGGAAGCTGCTGCAACTGCTGCACGACCGAATCTGAGGATTTTTTCCTTAACGTCTTCCGGAATTGTTGTGTCATCAGCATCCTGAACTTCATGTCCGTAGATACCAAATGCCGGAAGTCCTTTCTGTGCATGTGTAGCCAGAACGGATGCAAGATAAACTGCACCAGGTCTCTCAGTTGCATTGAAGCCCCATACAGCTTTGATTGTCTGAGGATCCATATCCATTGTCTCAGAGCCGTAGCACCAGCAAGGTGTTACTGTAAGAGTAATATCAACGCCTTCTTTTCTGAATTTATCTGCACATGCTGCAGACTCACCAACACGTCCGATTGTTGTGTCAGCAATAACAACCTTAACCGGCTCACCGTTGGAATATCTTAAGTTTTCTTCTAATAATTTAGCTGCAGACTTAGCCATGTTCATGGTCTGGTCTTCCAGAGATCCTCTTACATCAAGTGCTCCTCTACGGCCATCGATCGTAGGTCTGATACCGATTACTGGGTAGCTTCCGATTAATCTGCTCTTTGCCATAATAACAAATACCTCCATTTTTATCATATTTGTTTGTCTGCTCAGGCACTTCCTGCCCTCGCCGCTCATGATTCTATTATAACAATTGCAATATGGTAAATACTTGTGATATAATGGCAAAAAATAGTATAATATTCACTTTTTCAGTATTATCTATAAAAATTCTATAAATTTAGTAAAAGGGGGGCGCCGCTTTGCATGATCTTGATCGAAATGAAAACCGAAAAAGAGGAACTTATGAATTTCCTTTTGAATTCCATCATATTGATCCCACCCATCCCCGGTATGTTATGTCTTACCACTGGCATGTAGAATATGAACTTATGAGGATTCTGGAGGGCACCCTTACCGTCACTTTAGACGAAAAAAGTTTCACAGCCAGGGCAGGAGATATCATATTTGTGCACAGTGGGATTCTTCACAGTGGAATGCCTCAGGATTGTGTCTATCAGTGTCTTGTATTTGATGGAAATACATTTTTAAAACATAATTCGGTCTGTGCGGGATATATGCAGAAGATCATCCATCAGGAGATTCTGGTCTACCATCATTTTACCAGAGAGCACAGGGAAATCCAGGATACTGTAAACAGTATTTTCGATGCAGTCTGGCAGAAACCGGAAGGCTACGAACTGACTGTGATTGGACAATTTTACCACTTTTTTGGCATCGTTTTTAGTAAACATTACTATCTGAAAGGTGTCCGCAAGGCCCGGAGAGATTACAAAAGAATTCTGCAGCTGAAGCAGGTGCTGGAATTTATCGAACACAACTATGCCTCACCACTGACACTGCAGCAGTTGTCTGAGTCTGTATCCATGTCCCCTAAATATTTCTGCAGATTTTTCTCGGAGATGACCCATCAGACTCCCATGGATTATCTGAATCATCAGCGTATCGAACAGGCCTGCTATGAACTGTCCACTACCGATGATTCCATCACAGAGATCGCCTACCGCAATGGCTTTAACGATCTCAGCTACTTTATCCGGACATTTAAAAAATATAAGGGGATCACCCCCGGGAAATATAAGAGGATCTGAATTCACAGATCCTCCTTTTTTTATCTCAGATATTCTGCCAGCTGGTAAACCCGTTCTTTTGTGATGCCGGCTCCTGTTCCAAATTCCACGGACGCACTCATGGAGCCACCGCCGATCTCCGCAACCGCCGTTTCTACAGCTGCCTCCTTATCCGCAATCCAGGCAAGCTGTTCCTGGGTAAGCGCATCAAAAGAATCCTCCGGAAGGATTTCCCGGATCCTTGCCCACATGGAATTCAGCTCATCGTCCCATAAAGTATAGATTTCCTGGGCAGTTATATTGATCGTTGACTGATCCGCATAGCTGTCTGCTTTCTGATTCAGCTCTGCTTCTCTGGCCTCCAGCTCTGCCAGCTCCGCGTCAATTGCAGTTTCTTCTGCCCCCACACCTTCCTCTTCTTCATTTCGGAAGCTGGAAAATCCTTCGTCCTGTGCCTCATTATAAAGTCCGATAAAGGGAAGCCCTGTTTCTGTAAGCTCATTTATATCATAATAGCCTACCCAGCTTCTGTAGCCCTCTGGCAGTTCTGCGATCGGCGCTCCCTGTGTATAAAAAAGAATTCTTTCAGCTCTCTCCAGTCCGTACGGCTCACAGTATATCCTCTTCATACCGTCGATGATCTCTGAAGTCTCCGGTTCCTTCCCGTATGTGATAGACTGGATTTCCGCTGAATAGGTGTATTCATTTATCTTTTCCGGTTCTGTAAATTTTCCGGAGAAATCACATACATAAACGGTGCCATTCGGATATCCTTCTCCGGTCTCCCCCATATTGGTATCATGATAGTTTCCTTCAAAGCTTCCATCCTCCTGGATTGTAAGCACAGTTCCCCAGGCTCCGACGCCACTGCTGAAAGCAAAATTCAGTCCCTGCACATCCTGATAGGTGAATTCTTCGTTCTGTGTTTCTGTCGGATATGTCTCCATATTCTCAGCCTGTCTTTCCAGCGTTTCCACATCCACCTGCTCCTGTGCCCATACAGTAAATGGTACCGCCATCGCAAGCATAACAGCTGCACAAACGATTTCTGCTGTTTTTTTCTTTTTACTCATTTCATTTCCTCCTTCACCTGCTTTTTCCTGTATAAAACAAAATCAGGTGCAAGCATCACCTGATTTTTGTTTTCTTCATCTATAATACTTCATTCAAAACAGACAGTCCATACTCTGCCAGGCTGTGATCCTCTTCTCCTGTTCCTCCACTGATTCCCAGTCCGCCGATGATAGTATCACCAACTTTAAGAGGTACTCCTCCTGCAAAGATCACAATCTTTCCATTGTCCATTTTATCCACACCGTAGAAGGTACCTCCCGGCTGTGCAAGCTTCGACAATTCCATGGTAGACATTTTTACTGCCACAGAAGTGTATGCCTTTTTTGTAGCCACATCAAAGCTGACCAGAAAAGCTCCATCCATCACATGGACTGCGACCGGGTTTCCTTCCGGTCCGCAGATGGCGATCACTGCCTTTTTTCCTCTGCGCCTGGCCTCTTCTTCAATCTTTTCGATCAGGCGCTTGGCACTGTCCAGAGTAATCCTGCCCTGTACGCCCATTCTTTTTAATACTTCCTGAATGACAGCCTCACTGGCTGCAGGATTCTGATTCTGTTCCATGGATTTTTCCTCTTTTCCACCATTAACAGCTTCTGAAGCTGTATTATCCACCTTCTTTTCCATCTTTGCGTCCGTATATCTTGCAAGTACATACAGATAATCTGCCAGACGGTTCATAAAGATCTTTGCACCGTTATCCGCACCAAATTTCACACTGACTGCTGCAAGGGCGCGTTCTGCTCTCCTTGAGACTGTACGGGCAATATCCAATTCTGCGGAAAGCCGGCACTGGCCGGGAAGGATAAATTCCTTCGGTCTCTGGAAAAGCCCTTCCATACGGTCGATCTCCTGTTCCAGAAATTCCGCCGCATGTTCATCAAGCTTATATTCTTTGTTATAAGGATCTGCCACACCTGCCATGACCGTGATCAGAATACGCTGGATGCTTTCCAGCATACGGATGTTTTCTTCATCTTCGATCATTGTTTTTACCAGTCCCAGATGGCTTGTCAGCTCGTCAATAGTTCCTACCAGCTGAATACGGTCGTCTGACTTGGAAACATTTTTTGTGCGGACCAGACTGGTCGTGCCTCTGTCACCGCCTTTTGTATAAATGCTCATAACGACATCTCCCCATTTTCTGTATAAATCGGTTTAAACGGCATTTTCTTTACCGCTCTCGCACTGTTGCTCCCCAGATTCCTGCACTGCCAGAAACGGGGATCATTCAATTCAAATACATTTTTTCCTTTTGGAAGTCTTGCCATCTGCATGGCGATCCGCCGGCCCTCCATTCCGATTCCGGAACCCAGCATGGAATCTTTGGCTGCTTCATAAGCAAGTGTATCCATGTCTCCTTTTCCGGAATGTACTTCGTAAAGGACACCCTCTTCCTCAATTCCTGCGCAGATCTCCCGAAGAAGATCCTCATCAGGATCTCTTGTATAAATGATAACAGTTGGCTTATTTACAATCATGTTCCCTCCGTTATCTGCTGCTTAAATATGACATTAACAAACCTGTGGCAACTGCATTTCTCGGGCCCTCGGTTCCCCGGATATTTCCCCGTCCACAGACGATCCGGTACTCTGCCAGAGCTTCTGTCAGCATCTCCGGGATTTCAAAATCCTCTGCCGAACCTCCCACCAGCACCACGTTTGGTATCTTTCTTAAATCATGATCCGGAGCCACTTTTTCCAGAGCGCGGATGGCATTTCGCACAAACACCTTGCGCTTGGCTTCCCTTCGCACCTCCAGGATCTTTTCCATTGGGATATCTTCCTCCACCTTCAGCATTTCGCCTGGTGCAAGAAGTACCACATGTCCATAATATCTGGGATCTATGGATTCTTCAAAAAACTGCATGGAACCATTTTCCAGTCTCATATGAAAAAGGCTTTCTACCTTTCCCATCGGATATTTCTTGATCTGTTCTGCCGTAGTACGGCTGCCCAGTCCAAGCTCCGTCTGGATCAGCATGGTCACAAGCTCTCCCGCTCCTGCCTGATGTGTCGTGCGGACACCGCCGTCTGCTTCCAGCACTGCAGCATCTGTAGATCCGCCTCCCATATCAAGGATGGCAAGAGGAAGTCTTGTTCCCGGTGTCGTCAGGGAACCTAAGGCTGCCATTACCGCTTCCACACCGGCTACCACTGCTTTTATATGAAGCTCCTGCTCCAGTCTTTCTGCGATCTTCTGCATAGGAAGATGCTTTGTTTTTACCATTGCAGCGATCCCCACTGCTTTTTCCATACAGGTCTCACCTGCCAGTGAACCTGAAATTTCTACCGGAGCCATGGTATCCACTGCCAGGATATCTGTGATCCTTGCTTCATGGTCTGCTTCCGCTGCTACATCCGTCATGCTTTTTTTGATACGGTTCAGCATATTTCCCACATTGGTGTCCTGCTGTCCGTCAATATCCCGGATCTCGCCTGCTTTTTGGAGGCTGTCCATGATCGTATCTGCTCCAGTATCGATATTCACACGGATTTCCTGCGTGCCGTGAAAATTGATCTCACCTGCAGGAAGAACGTTTTCTCTGATATTTCCATTTGGTGTGCGGATCACTACCGCACTTCTTTTTCCGATCAGACTTTTGGCAATAGGGGTAACTGCCTTTGTCTCCTCTGCATCCAGTCCCAGAAGAGTAGCAATCCCATAAGGATTGCTCAGCATACGGATCCCTGTTCCCGGAAGAGCAACCTCGATCGCTGCCAGCTTTTCCTCCGGTACCCTTTCTATATGCCGTACTTCATCAATGATCGGAATCTGCCTGTTCAGGCGGTTTTCCACCAGAACAGCCTCATCTGCCTGGAGGATCAGTCCCCGGATATCCAATTCCGGAATATGCTGGTTCAGCCTGGCTGCCACTTCTTCATAGGAAAACTTATTTGCCGCCACTGCTATGTAGGGCACGCCTGGTTTTCCTTTCCAGATATTTTCCAGATGGATCAGATAACCTTCAGCCTCTCCTGCTCCTGCCGGAGTAGAAGGATTATGGCCGATCATGGAAGATTCCGTGATAATGGTTTCCGTAATGGTCTCCATTGCCGTATCACCGATTACAGGTGCAGCCTCATTTAAGCGCACTAAATCAAGGGCTTCCAAAGGCTGCCGGATTCGATCCATGGCCTCCATAAGAGCCGCTTTAATACCGTGAACATTCGGAAGTGTTCCCTTAGTTCCGGTGGTGATACGGGAAGCGGAGGAGAGGAAATGAAAGCTTCCATCCTCTCCCACGCTGCCGATACATACTTCAGTTGTGGAATTTCCTATGTCAACACCAGCAATCAGTTTCAAAGAAGAATTCCCCTTTTTTCATAAATTTCAGCCGCTTCCAAAACCAGCTTTGCACAGTGCGGTGCACTGTATTTTTCAAGAAGTTCCTGTGCCATGAGCACAAGTTCTTTTTTGGTGGAACGGTTTGGTCTCAGCTTGTTATACATTGTTAAAATCACTTCATCCGGCACATTGGCAAGTTCAGAAGCTCTCTGGAAGTTCGCCTCCATCTGAGGATTATCCGCTTCTTTTGCCACCTGTCCCTGACGTTTCAGCATTTCCGGGGATATCTTGATATCCTCGGCCTGTACGTTGCCTCTTTTTACCTCATCCAGCGTAATATCAGAAAGTTTTTTGCCAGTTTTGGAGGTAATGGTATCCGCTTCATTCTGTCCTAAAGGATAGCTGCTCATTATCTTCCCTCCCATTCGATCATGCCTTTTTCCGGATCCAGCTGCTCAGTTTCTACTATGTGCATAAGAGCTGCTTTCACCTGATATTTTGCACGTACCATAGGATCGTTGGTACACTCGATCGGAGTTACCTTCTCTCCCTTTACATATCTGGCTGCATTACGTCCGATCTTACGATAGGTTTCCAGATCCATAAGCGGTGCCTGTGGAAAAAGCTCCAGATTAGAAAGAGGATACAGATCCTTCTGATGGATCACAGTCGTCCCCTTTGACTGAATACCGATTCCGATTCCGGAACCGGAAAGCTTCGCTGCCTGAAGGGCCATAAAGCACACATCAGAGGTATCCAGCACCTTTACTACACGAGAAGTCATTCCCTCTTCCTCAATACCTGCTTTTACATTGCGAAGTACCTCATCCAGAGGAATCCCTCCCATGGTCTTATTGATCTCTGTCTGAAATGCTGCGCCCACACCGATCACGATCTCCTTGGGATCGGTTCCCTGGGCAGCCCTTGCCGCGCCCTCATAAGAATGTTTCGGACGCATTCTTGTTCTGCCTGCAAGTTCCTGTGTACCGGAAGGCTGCTGCATTTCTGCCTGTGTCTGGGGCTGTGCACCATTCTTATGCAACTGCTCCACCACTGCCTGAGTAATGGCTCGTATCAGCTGTTCATTTACTTCCATGGCGCACCTCCTAAAATTCGTTTACATTGATCCTGTGAGGAATCGCTTTGATCTCCTCCCAGCGCTTGCCGGAAACACGATACCCGGTTCCCGGTCCCATATAATCGTTCGGAGTATTTACGCCGGACATTACCTGAAAATGCTCGTCCAGGATCGCCGCTGTATGCATATAATCTCCGATCACTCTCTGTTTCAGCATGTTCAGGATGTTTTCCGCAAGCTCTGTATAACCGCTTTCTGCCAGAGCTTTTACCACATCAACTCCTGTAATGCCGCGTTTCATCATATCGTCTGCAGACATCAGATCTGCTGCCGCATCACGCTTCAGCGTATCCTTGCTTCCGTGCGCGTAGGTAACTGCCTCCACCTGTTCATCTGTCACCTCGGTAAGTCCAAGATATTTAAAGACTGCCTGAACTGCTTTTCCTGCGGTACGGCGTACACGGATCACGTCCTCTTCCGTAACCGGGCGAAGACCTCCGTCTACCTGCATATCTCTCTGCATCACATTATAGTCGTCAAAATCCTCTGCATCAAAGTTGGAGCCTGCAAACATGTTGTCGTAGTTTGGCTCTGCCGCATATCCGGAGAAGATAAAATCTGTTCCCGGCATAAACTGCAGCATAGTCCTTGCAGTCCTTCTCATATCTGAGTTGGAAAAGCTCTGGTCATTGGAGGAAGCACATTCCAGACCAAGAAGAGCTGCCACAAGGTTTTCACCAATGATCTCACGGATTCCTGCCGGAACTCCGGCAGCTACACCAACGCAGCTCACAGAACCATTCTGGATTCCCTGGCTTCCTGCACCCTTGGTCACATAGAGACAACGGCACTCAAGATAAAGCATGGATTTCATCTCACTGCTTCCCATAAGCACCTCGCTGCCTGCGCCTGAAGTAAAGCGAACCTTCAGTCCTCTGGAAGCATAAGCGGAATTCAGAAATGCTTTGGAATACGGAGTATCATCTCCGTCGATAAATACTTTTTCTGTACCATATACAGAAAGAGTTTCTGCATATGTTGTAAGACCGCGGATTCCCAGTTCCAGTTCCGTTGCTTCTTCTGCGGAGCACTGTGTAAGGACACCCGGGCGTCCAACCTGAGAGCCGATCAGAAGAGCCATTGCACTGAACGGTGCATAACGTGCCACGCCCATGGTAGTCTCTTCTTCACTGAAGCCTCTTAATGCTCCCTCTGCAGCATCTGCTGCGATCTGTACCGGATCATCTTTCAGATTGGTGATATGTGCCTGGTTGCCCGGCACCTTTCTGGCACGCATTTTCTGCATACCCATCATCATCTCCACCACGTTCAGGCAGTTGATAACTTCTGCCATCTTCGCCGGTGTGATGCCGGATACGATCTCCAGGATTTCCTTACGGGAAACATGGATATCCACAATCTTTCTGGCTATTTCCAGAGAAGAAACCGCCATAGACGCCTCTGCTCTGTCTGTACGGATCGCGTAATCTGCAATAAACTGATCCAGGAAGTCAAAGTCTTCTCTCTTCTTTCCGTCCAGTTCTGTGATCACACCATCTTCAATTTTTATGGAAGGCTCCGGATCATACGGGCTGTGCATAGCCACAAATCCCATCTCCGGCCATTCGTCAATAAAACCGTCTTTATTCACTGCCCGGCGATCCAGCGCCTCTATTCTTTTCGATCTTTTCATAGTGTCTACCTTTTCAGAAAAGTCTTTCACAGCTTCTGTTCTCCTTTATCAGAAGGACCACAGTTTTGTGTAGATCCTGATAATATCTTCCTTGGTCGGTACTCTGGGGTTCGTAGGTGTACATGCATCTGCAAGAGCTGCCTCTGCCATTTTATCTACTGCCGCAAAGTATGCATCCGGTGTAATTGTCCCGATTTCCTGAATAGTAAGAGGAATGTTCATCTCTTTCAGCATAAACTGAATCCAGTTTACAAGAGAACGGACGCTCATTACCTTATTGTAATTACTCAGTCCCAGGATATGGGCGATATTTGCATATCTCTTCACTGCCGGAAGATATTCTTTCTGACTTCTGCTGTGTTTGTTGATATTTGAGTTAAACTCTACAATATGAGGAAGCAGCATCGCATTTGCTCTTCCATGAGGAATATGGAACATCGCTCCAAGCTGATGTGCCATACTGTGCGTAATTCCAAGTCCTGCCGTATTGAAGGAAAGTCCTGCAAGGCAGGATGCCACATGCATTTTCTGACGGGCATGCATATCTGTTCCGTCCAGATAAGCTCTCAGGAGGAACACACCGCAGATCTCAATGGATTTTTCTGCCAGTGCAGAAGAAAACTCATTGTGATCAAGGCTGACATAAGATTCCAGCGCATGCGTAAACACGTCCATACCGGTATCCGCTGTAATAGAAGGCGGAACACTTTTTACCAGCTCTGCGTCAAGAATTGCCTCATCTGCTGTCAGACTGTCAGAAACGAGAGGATATTTAACCTTTGCCTCCGTATCATTGACAACTGCAAAAGAAGTGACTTCCGAACCGGTACCGCTGGTCGTAGGGATTGCAATCAGTCCTACATCTGCATAGTGATTGATCTTCAGGGCAAATTCACGGATCGCCTTGGAAGAGTCAATCGCGGAACCGCCGCCTACTGCTACGACCACATCCGGCTGAAAGCTCAAAAACTTCTTAACACCGTCTGCGATCTTATCTACAGGTGCATCCGGAACTACATTATGAAAAATATCATAGTCCTTACCGCCTTTATTCAGCGGCTCTGTGATCAGATGGATCATATCGCTCTGAACCACAAAAGGATCTGTGATGATCAGAACTCTCTGATATGGAATATCTCTCAGCCTGTCCAGTGAATTCTCACCAAAATGGATGACTGTCTTCATCTCAAAAGTCTTCATATATGATGCTCCTTTTCTATGGCTGTATCTGGGGATAACGACATTCGATCCCCGCATCTGTAAAACATGCAAGCCACTTTTCAGAAGGCTTTTTGTCTGTTACAACCATATCTAAATCCCGCAGTTTTCCGGATACGGAAAAAGCGGTCTGATCAAATTTTGTACTGTCAACAACCAGAATCTTCCGGCGTCCGGAGGCAAGCATGGCTTTTTTGGTGGTGCCAAAAGCCTCCTGGGATTCCATAATCCCCCATTCCTGATCCAGCGCCTTACAGGAAAAGAACACCTTGTCCACATAATAGGACCGGATTGCTTCTTCTGTTCTGGATCCCAGAAAAGCAAGATACCCTTCCTTCATTACACCGCCTGTGGAAATTATATTCCAGCCGGATACATCGGAAAGCTCGATCAGGATCTCCATAGAATTCGTGATCACCGTCAGTCTTTCTTTTTCTTTCAGCGCCTTGGCGATAAATACTGCCGTGGTGCTTGCATCCAGAAAAATATGATCTCCGTCCTGAACCAGTGATGCAACGATCTCTGCCATTTTCTGTTTCCCGGCCACATTCTGGTTTTTTCGAATATTAAAGGGCAGGTCAATACTCACATTTTCATTAATGACAGCTCCACCGTAGCTTTTTGTGGCAAGCCCTTCTTTTTCAAGCTTATCCAGATCACGGCGTATGGTCTCCTCTGAAACATCATAGAGCTGGCTCAATTCACTGACCACCACTCTTTTTTCTGTTTGAAGCTTCTCAAGGATAAGATTCCGTCTTTCTAATGCCAGCATTTTTCCCGCCCCCTTTTGAGAACTTTATTTTTATAAATTATAAAATAGAATCGATCATGCGTCTGTCCGGATGAGCGATCACAGAAGAATCCAGATACATGCCCTTTTCGGCAACATGCTCTTTCGCCTTCTGGATGGATGCTTCCACAGCGGAAACCTCTCCGGTGATCAGCATAAAGGATTTGCCGCACATTCCTTTTGCAATGCGCAGCTCGATCACATCTACGATAGCTGTTTTTGCAGCCTGATCTGCAGCCTCAATGATAGATGCCGCATCGTAAGTCTCTAAAATACCAAGTGCGCTGATGTCCTCAATCACTGTAGTTCCGTACATTGCCGGGAACAGAGATTCATGAGGATTTCCAAGCACAAAGCTGTCAATACATTTGTCCTCGTAAGTTGTAACCGCTGCGTCAACAGCCGCCTTTACCGCACTGAGATCACCAGTGATAATTGCAATATATTTGCCCGGACATACGGTCTGCGCCTCAACGATTTCTACGTCAGAGGTTTTTACCATGGCATCTGCTGCTGTGATGCCTGTGGCAGTTGTTTTAAATTCAATCATTCCGATTGCTTTACTCATTTTCTGCACGTCCTTTCTACTTTGCTGCAATTATGATGTAGCGGTCTGTTACTTCAGTTACTTTACCACAGATACTTGCGTGGATGCCAACGCTTAATCCGTCGGCAGGTTTGGCAATCATCTGTCCTCTTGTTACTTCATCGCCTGTTTTCACAATTGCCTGTGCCGGAGCACCGATATGCTGACTCAGAAGGATCTTAACCTTCGGAATAGATACCAGAGTTTCATCCAGCGGTGCATCCTTATCGTATTTTGTAAGACCAAGGCGGGCCATCAGGCGCTCCTCCGGAACCTTACGATACTCTCTGGAAGGCTGTACCGGTACCGGCTCTACTCCCTGTGCCGGTCTGACTCCTGCTTTACGGAGTCCGTTTTTCATATCCAGAAGAAGTGTTCTGGGTGCCAGACTCTGTGGGCATGCATACATTTCACATACGCCGCAGGAACAGCAGAAATGAGAATCCAGATACGGATTCAGGTCTCTGAAATCACCATTGGCTGCCGCTCTCATGAAACGGGCCGGGTCAATGGGATGTCCCAGATTATTTCTCGGGCAGAGATCCGTACAGGAATTACACTGACAGCAGATAGATGCTGCCCTTTTTAAATCTATGGAAGAAGTTCTCTGCTTCTTCATTACAATGCAATGATCCTTCGGAAGGACCAGGATTGCATTTGTTGTCTTTGTTACAGGATCGGAACCGCTGCCGATACGGCCCATCATTGGTCCGCCGACAAAATATACGGCATCCTTTGTGGTAATTTCGCCTGCCTGTTCCACCACCTGATCCAGTGTACATCCAATCGGTACACGAACGGTTACCGGCTTGCTTACTTCCGCAACAACAGATACGTATTTATCTGTGACAGGCATCTGTTTTTCCAGGGCACGATATACATTATAGATAGTCTCTACGTTGAACACGATGACTCCCTGCTCGATGGGAAGTCCGCCTGGTCTTACCACACGTCCGGTAGCTTCATAGATCAGCACAACCTCATCACCCATAGGATAAACCTCATCAAGAAGATGGATCTTTACCTTTGGGAATTCCTCAATATGCTGCTGAAGTGCTTTGATTGTCTGCACATAAGATTTTTTGATTCCGATGATGGCATCCTGAGCACCAACAGTCTCTGCAACAAGGCTGAAGGTTTTCATGATCTCATATGCATGCTTTTCCAGTAACTGTCTGTGTAACTTCAGTAATGGTTCGCACTCTGCACAGTTCATGAGAATGGTGTCCGCTTTGTCTGTCAGCTTTGCATAGGTAGGAAATCCGGCGCCGCCGGCACCTGCCACACCATTGTCCTGCATTATTTTCTGTAATTCTTTGATTTCCATGGCGTTACTCCAATCCTGCACCGTCATCGATGATACCGACTATCGCCGCATCAATAGGTGCTGTTTCTTCGCCGCAGCCAATTCTTGCTGCGCTTCCTTGTGCCACCAATACATACTCCCCGATCCCTGCTCCGATGATATCGATCGCAACGATCTGGCTGAGGTCTGATTTCATGTGATGCACCGGCTCTACAATCATAAATTTCTGTCCGATCAATTTGTCACTTTTCCGCGTGGAAACCACGCTTCCAACTACTTTGCCTACAATCATGTGAGCCTCCGCATAAATATTCTTCTTAATCCTCCTATGGGGATGCGGCCCAATAAATCTCATAAGATCCTGTCATGTGCTGCATCCCCTGATTTTCGGAGGAATATTATTTTATAATGGTAACTGTATTGCCTGTGGCAATCTTTGCTGCATTTGCCTCATCGGTGTCAATATGCATTTCCAGTGTAAAGCTGTCATCCACGCGGATCTTTACATGATTAAAGATGGTTCCGCGCTCATTGTCCGCCTTAACAGAAACGATATCTCCATCCTTCACACCTGCAGCCTGTGCATCCTTCGGAGCCATGTGAATATGGCGCATAGCCACAATACATCCCTCTTTCAGATAAATGGCGCCCTTCGGTCCTACAATGGCAACAGGGGCACTTCCTTTTACATCTCCGGATTCACGAACCGGTACTTTCATTCCAAGCTTAATGGCATCTGTTGCTGATACCTCAACCTGGGATGCTTTACGAACCGGTCCAAGGATTCTCACGTTCTCGATTGCACGAAGTTTGAGACCGACAATGGTCACTGTTTCGTTTGATGCAAACTGACCGCCCATCAGCTCTTTCTTTTTTGTAAGCTGATATCCGGGACCGAACAATGCCTCTACATGCTCCTGTGTCAGATGGATGTGCCTTGCGGAAACTCCGATGGGGACCATAAAGCCGTCGCTTTTGTCCTCTTTCTGATTAATGGCATCAATGACCATTTTTGTGATCAGTTCAATATTATTCGTTTCCAAGATACACCTGCTTTCTGTACGAGGTACATTCTTATCTGCCGGGCAAATATGAATGTATCATACGGATACTGAATTATTTAAGAACCGGAAGGATCTTCTCAACATCTGTATGAGGTCTCGGAATTACATGTGTAGCTACCAGCTCTCCAAGTCTGGATGCTGCTGCGCTTCCGCTCTCTACTGCAGATTTAACTGCACCTACATCTCCACGTACCATAACAGTTACAAGACCGGAACCGATTTTCTCTGTTCCAACAAGAGCAACGTTAGCTGCCTTGCACATCTGGTCTGCAGCTTCGATTGCTGCTGTAAGTCCTCTGGTCTCAACCATTCCTAATGCTTCCTGTGTCATGATTTTTTCCTCCTTATATGGATAATCCTGATCCGGTGATTCTTACCGGATTATTTTTCCGGCTGTTCAGCCGCTTCGTCTGTCTGCTGAGCAGATTTCTTTTTCCATCGGCTTGCGCTGAGCTCCACAAGCTTGACGATCTCCTCGTGAGGCCGCGCGATCACTGCATAGCTTGCCGGTTTCTTAATTGCCTTGGCTGCCGCTGTTTCAACAGCTTCGGTGACAGCCGACACATCACCCTGTACAATAAGAGTTACCAGTCGCCCGCCCAGCTTACGTTCCCAGGACGCCAGCTCAACGTCTGCAGTTTTACACATAATGTCAAGGGCATCCATAGCCGCTACGACACCTGTGATTTCGATAAAACCATATGCTTTATTCACGAGCGAACTCCTTTATATTTGATGATCAGATAGTCGGCAGAATTTTTTCTACGTCTGTGTGAGGTCTCGGGATCACATGTGTAGCTACCAGCTCTCCAAGTCTGGATGCTGCTGCGCTTCCGCTTTCTACTGCTGCTTTTACAGCTCCAACATCTCCGCGAACCATAACAGTTACAAGACCGGATCCGATCTTCTCTGTTCCAACAAGAGCAACCTCTGCTGCCTTTGTCATTGCATCTGCAGCCTCGATTGCAGCGGTAAGTCCTCTTGTCTCAACCATTCCTAATGCTTCCTGTGCCATTTTATTTCTCCTCCTGAATCAAGTTTGTTTTATTAGGGATCATGCTTTGTCAGCTCTTGTCAAGCGCGCTGATCTTCAGCATTTTTTCCGTTCCCTCTTCAGGGTTCGGAATAATATAGTGCTGTACCACACCAGTCATCCGGTTCGCTACTTCCATTCCGGTTTCAACGGCTGCAGTCACATCCGTCACACTTCCGCGGAATTTAATGCATACCAGAAGCGGTACTGGCAGGCTGTCTGCATTGGCAGGCTTATTCTTATCGAACACCTCCAGGCGGACATTGGCTGCCTTACAGCCGGCATCTGCCGCTACAAAGGCTGTGGCCAGCCCAAATACTTCCAGAATTCCTACAGCTTCTGCCATCTTGCTTCTCCTTTATTATCCGGATTATTTATTAACAATCGCAATTTTCAGACCTGTCATTGCCAGGTTTGTCTCAAGAGCTTCATTGATCTCCTCAAGCGGATATTTATGAGTGATCAGCTCAGACATCGGAAGTCCGATTGCTTTTGCTCTCTTAAGGAAATCAAAGGTTGTTGCATAGTCTCTCAGGTTGTATACCCAGGAGCCAACCAGGTTGATCTCTTTGGAGCAAAGGTCGAAATGCGGATTGATCTGTGCATCTCCGCCATTGATGAAGAAGCCAAGTTCGCAAAGACCGCCGCCGTTGCGGATAAATTTGTAGATATTTGCATGTGCTTTCGGGTTTCCTGTGCACTGGAATGCAAAGTCTGCAAGATGTCCGCCCTGTGCTTCCTCAACTGCTGCTGCAAGAGCCTCAACTCCCTGATGGTTCATGAAGTTAACTGTTGTGTTTGCACCCATTCTCTTGGCAAATTCCAGACGCTGCTCATTTCCGTCTACTGCACAGATATTTTCGATACCCATGGTACGGAGAACTGCAATACAGATAAGACCGATCGGTCCGCAGCCCTGAACAACAACTCTACTGTTGAATTTCAGGATACCTGTTGTTTTTGCTCTCTCTACCGCATGGATCAGAACCGCACATGGCTCGATCAGAATACGGGAATCCAGATCCAGGTCACTTACATTAAAGAAAGTAGAACCGAATTTTCCGCCTCTGATAAAGATGTAGTCAGCGAACCATCCATTGAATTTTACATCATCATCCGGAAGAAGTCCATATACATCTGCTCCGCCTACGTTTTTCTTGTTCAGGTCAAACATTGTGATCTCCGGATCATCCTTGAAGATCATGCAGGTAACAACCTTATCGCCTACCTGAACCGGTTTGCCGGCTGTATCAACCTTGACGTTTTTACCCATTGCAACGATCTCACCTGTTCCCTCGTGTCCAAGGACTACCGGGATCAGACCAAACGGATCGTTTTTGTATTCATGAGCATCTGTTCCGCAGACACCGCATCCTTCTACTTTAACAAGGATGTCGTCGTCTCCCAGTTCCGGAAGCGGATATTCCTGAAGCTCAAAATGTTTTTTCTCGGTCATCATTGCAACTCTTGCAGTTTTCGGGATTCCGCCGTTTGCTGCCGGAGCCGCCGGAGCAGAAGCTGCTGCCGGAGCAGCTCCTTTTCCTGTCATGCCGGAAAGAACCTGTTTTACGATTTCTTCAATATTTACATTGTTCATATCCATTGTTCTATTCCTCCTGATTAACGAATGCAAAGGCTGTCAGACATTACGCAGCGTCTTCTCTTGGTGAATGTGCTTGCGCTTGTAAGACCTTCTCCTGTACGGCTTGCAATGGTAAATGTACAGTAGCCCTCTCCTCCGAATCCAAGTGCGGAATAGGACGGACCGTTCTTTACAAGGATCGCAGTGTCGATTGCTTTTGCATATTTTGTGATGTTGTCAACGTTCTTGGAGTGGATATGTGCGGAGTGGCGGTTGCCGTGCTCCAGCCATACTGCCTGCTCAACAGCGTCGTCAAAATCTTTTGCTCTTACAACACCAAGGATCGGCATCATAAGCTCTTCTGCGATCAGCGGATGCTCCTTCGGTCCCTCAAAGGTAATGCAGCGGATATTTGCCGGTACATTTACCCCGATCATGGAAAGAAGTGTTCTTGCATCCCTTCCTACACATTTACGGTTCAGTCTGCCGCCTGCCAGAACAACCTCTGTCAGTTTGTCCTGTTCTTCCTTGGAAGCCAGATAGCAGTCATTTTCTGTAACCATGTAGTGCATCAGCTCATCTACAACAGAAGATACTGCAACGATCTCTTTCTCTGCGATGCAGGGAAGATTGTTGTCAAATGTACATCCGTTTACGATGTCTCTTGCAGCCTTGCGGATATCAGCAGTCTCATCTACAAGTGCAGGAGGATTTCCTGCTCCTGCTCCGATTCCTCTCTTTCCAGAGGAAAGGACTGCTGTTACAACACCCGGACCACCTGTTGCAGCGATCAGCGGGATATCTTTATGTTTCATCATAATATCACTTGTTTCCAGAGTAGGTTTCTCTACGGTAACTGCGATATTATCCGGACCACCCACTTCCAGAGAAGCCTCATTCAGCAGGTTGATCGCATAGATTGAAGTTTTGATTGCAGCCGGATGAGGGTTGAATACAACTGTATTACCGCCAGCCAGCATACCGATGGTGTTGCAGAGAACTGTTTCACTTGGGTTTGTACATGGTGTGATCGCACCGATCACTCCGAATGGTCCCATCTCGATCAGAGTAAGACCTCTATCTCCGGACCATGCTGTAGTAGTGATGTCTTCAGTACCCGGAGTTTTGTCTGCAACAAGATGATGTTTCAGGATCTTGTCACCAACATTACCCATTCCGGTCTCTTCCACACCCATACGGGCCAGAACTTCTGCATTTTCTTTGATTTTTTTACGAATGCAGGTAATGATCTTTTCTCTCTGATCCATGGACATTTTCTTTACGATCAGTTCAGACTTCTTCGCTGCCTCGATCGCATCGTTCATATCCTTAAAAACGCCATGTTTTCCGGCCGGAGCTTCTGCAATCTGCATTTTTGCCATAACTTCCTGTACAATTTCCTGTACCATATTCTCACTTATTGGCATGAGATTGACCTCCTTAATTCATTCCGTCAAAAGATTATTTCATTCCAAGCTGTGCCATTACCTGTTTTGTGATGTTTGCGATAAGCTCAGCATCTGCTTCCTGTGCTTCCGGAGCATGTGCTACCATACATCCGCCGCAGTTGTGGCAGTTGAGGCCGTCTTTATTCAGGCACAGATCTGCCGGATGTTTGCCCGGAAGACCCATTTTTCTTCTGATCTCATACAGTTTTTCGATGGTCTCTTTGTCGAATTCCTTCGGTCCGCCAAGAAGTTTGCTCTGATACAGAAGCTGTGCGTAGAACTCAACAGATTCCATCTTCATGTAAGCAGCGTTCAGGTCTGTAGACCATGTCAGTGCACCGTGGCTCTCAAGAAGAACTGCGTCAAAGTATGGAAGGTATTTCTCAAGTCTGTCCGGAATCTCCATAGTAGAAGGTGTACCATACTCAGCGATCGGAACACATCCAAGTGCGATAACTGCCTCAGGCATGATCGGCTGTGTCAGCGGAATACCTGCAATTGCAAAAGAAGTAGCATATACAGGATGAGCATGTACAACAGATCCAACATCCGGTCTCTTCTGATATACTCTCATATGCATTTTGATCTCAGAAGATGGCTTGAATCCCGGATTTGCCTGGATCACATTACCTTCTGCGTCTACTTTACAGATGTACTCCGGTGTCATGAATCCTTTGGATACACCAGTTGGTGTGCAGAGGAATTCATTGTCATTCAGTTTTACGGAAATATTTCCGTCATTTGCAGCAACCATGTTGCGATTGTAGATACGTCTTCCGATGTCACAAATCTGTTTTTTGATTTCAAACTCGTTTACCATGCTTTTTTCCTCCTTAAGCAATTTGGTTTCTTTTTTATTTATAAGGAGATTCTACTCCTTATTCACAGGATTGTCAAGGGAATCTTGTTGATTCATGTTGTTTTTGTCGGTTTTATGTTGTTGTTTTTGTTGTGTTTCTATTTTTTGTCATTTTCTGAAAAAATATACAATTGTATAAACCCTTGTAAATGGGGGAATTCTGCGTTTTTTCTGTATTTTTAAAAACCACATTTGTATTGTGCAAAAACAGTCATCCCCCGATCTGTACCCGAAGGGAAGAGCTGCTCTCCGCCGCCATTTTCAGGGTTTTCATCTTCTCCGGCTCCGGCGGAAGGATTCCTTCCATCAGATACTCCCGTCCCAGACCTTCGTATTTATCCTGCCCCAGTCTGTGGTAAGGCAGCAAATGCAGTTCCTCCACACCCGGAAGCGTATCTGCAAATGCCGCGATCCCGCGAATTTCTTCCACGGTATCATTAAAGGAAGGGATCACCGGAACACGGATGATCAGCCTGGTCTGTCCTGACAGAGCCACCTTACGGGCGTTTTCCATCATCAGCTCGTTAGACCGGCCGGTAAACATTTTATGTTTTTCAGGATTGGTATGCTTGATATCCATAAGATAAAGATCCAGATAAGGAAGCAGCCGGCGGATTTTTTCAAAATCCGCACAGGCCATACTTTCTATGGCAGTATTGATCCCTCTTTCCTTTGCCGCCCGGAGAAGATCTCTGGAAAACTCCGGCTGGCAGAGGCATTCCCCTCCGGAAAGAGTCATTCCTCCTCCCGATCGGTAGTAATAAGGTCTGTCCTTTTCCACCTCTGCGATCATCTCTGCCACTGTGGTATCTCTTCCGATTACTTTTTCCTCACCCATGACCTTCATGGTCTGAATCCGGTATTCCTGTGATTCCGGATTACAGCACCAGCGGCACCGGAGTACACATCCCTTCAAGAAAACAATGGTACGGATCCCCGGTCCGTCGTGAACGGAATATCTCTGGATATCAAATATCCTCCCCTTTGTATTTAAATAATCCATAGTATGCCTTTCCTGTATCAACATCTGGTCCTTTTCTTCCGTCAGCCCTGTCAGAAGCCCTGCTCGGTTCTTCTGATAATATCGTCCTGAAGAGATCTGGAAAGGGTGGTAAACAAAGCGCTGTAACCGGCCACGCGGACAACCAGATGCTTATATTTCTCAGGATTCTTCTGGGCATCCAGAAGCGTATCTCTGTCAACCACGTTAAACTGTACATGCATGCCTTTCTGGTCAAAATAGGAACGGATCAGCGCCACAAATTTTTCCAGCCCCGCTCTTCCGGCAAGTGCGGAAGGATGAAATTTCTGATTGAACAGCGTTCCGTTTGACACAATAAAATGATCCAGTCTGGAAACAGAAGTCGCTGCAGCAGTCGGCCCTTTTACATCCTTGCCGGCAGATGGAGATACGCCGTCTGCTACTGGTGTATGGGCATAACGTCCGTCCGGAGTTGCTCCTGTCTGCCCGCCAAGAGGAACGTTTGCAGACACCGGATAAAGTCCCGCCTGGAACTGACCGCCTCTTGGATTTCTGTAATTCTGAAGAGGTCTGGTATATGTATAGGCCACGTCTCTGGCAAAATAATCCACCTCCGGAATATCATTTCCGAACTTCGGTACCTCATCGATCAGATGATGGATTTCCTCATATCTTGCCTTCTGCTGTTCTGTGGGTTTCATGTTCAGGACTGCCTGAAGAACAGATGCCGCTGTCTTTTCGTCGATCGCCTGGCCCTGACGCTCCATTTCCTTCAAAACAGAGGCTGTCATATCTGCCGCTGTCTGCGAATCGATGCCTTTGCCGTAATTCCATGCAAGAGCCTCCTTCAGTTCTTCCATGGATATCTTTTTGTCTCTGTATACCAGCTGGCGCACCGCATAGAGTGAATCCGCCATATTGGCGATTCCAAAGCCCTGCGGTCCGGTAAAGTTATATACGGCTCCGCCCTCCTGCACAGACAGGCCTCTCTTCATGCAGTCGTCCACCATACAGGACAGGAACGGCAGCGGACATCTTTCTGCATGCGCCACATCAATGGCATTGTCTGCATTCACAAGAAGAGAAATACAGTATTCCATTTGTTTTTTATAAGCATCATAAAATTCCTCAAAGGTCTTCATCCCGGCAACATCACCTGTCTGAACACCTACCAGTTCTCCCTTATCCATGCCATTGGAAAATACAAGTTCCAGAGGCCGGCACATATTAAAGAAGGCCGCATCATGCCATCCGTCTGTTTTTCCTGCCTTCTGCGGCTCCACGCAGCCGATGATGTTATATTCTCTGGCATCCTCCAGAGAAAGCCCCCGGTTCTGCAAAGAGGGAATGATCACCTCATCATTGTAATAAGCAGGAAGTCCGATTCCGGTTCTGGTAAGCTCTGCCGCCTTGATCAGAAACTCATGCGGTGAACCGTTCCAGACCCTTACGGAAAGAGACGGCTGCGGCAGGTGCACATGCATGGATGCCTGAATGGACATAATGGAAAGATCATTGGTCACATCTTCTCCATCCTTATTCTGTCCTCCTGCGATCAGGTTCTGAAACAGGCTGTATCCCGCAAAGCCTTCTGCCGAAGCAGCATCACGGCATTTATTCAGGTCATTAAGCTTCACCCAGATGCAGTCCATCAGCTCCTGTGCAAATTCTCTGGTGATATTTCCATTGTCCAGATCCTTCTTATAATATGGATACATATACTGGTCAAAACGTCCCGGAGAAATGGAATGTCCGCTGGATTCCAGCTGGATCAGCTGCTGGACAAACCAGAATGACTGGCATGCCTCATAAAATCCATTTGCTCCTTTTGCCGGAACACGGCTGCAGTTCAGTGCTATAATCTGCAGTTCTTCTTTTCTTACCGGATCGCTGCACTCTGCCGCCATCTTCTCAGCCAGCGCCGCATAACGCTGTGCATACTCGATCACTGCCTGACAGCTCAAGATCACTGCATTCAGAAAATGAGAACGTCTTGCATAATCGCCGTCGCCTACCTGACAATTGTCCAGCTCCGCCCGAGCCTTTGCCATAATCCCTTCATAGCCAATTGCAAGAACCTCTTCGTATTTTACTGTTACATGTCCTACACCATTATAGAAATAATTTCCCGGTGTAAAAATATTATGTTCGATCGCCCGAACAGCCTCCGGCGCCATGTAGGAAGTAGCAAGTTCACTGGTTGTTCTTCCTTTCCAGTATTTATGTACCTCTCTTAACTCCTGTTTGGTCTCTTCGGCGATGTAAAACGGGTCCGCGCTCCTCGTTTCAACCGTATCCAGTTCATCCTCCAGCCACTGATAAGAAAATTCCGGATAGGTCTGACAGCCTCTTGGCGCTATGGTACTGCTTCCCACGATCAGTTCCTCATCACGGATAATGATGGGAATATGACGCAGGATATGAGCAAATGCCTCCGCACGCCTGGTGATCATGGGCTGTCCTTCCGTTTCCTTATAGGACTCCGTAAGCAGCTTCGCTCTTGCAGATTCGATCACCGGCATTTTCTCATACAGATGGTCAACCAGTCTTGTGATCCTGGATGACTTTGGAATGTCTGTGGTATTAAACATCTCCACGCTTCTCCTTTCTCCCGGCATCTTCAGATGCCATGGTTCATATAAGCGATATTATATCGTATTTCCTGATATGTGTCAATGAAATCAACACAATCTAACATATATGCATGCGGTTTTCCTTTTGTTTTTCATGTGTTTTTTGTTGTTTTTTATTTATTGTATTTTTACAGAAACAAGAACCCATACAAAAAGGACCATCCGGATATATTCTTATCTGATGGTCCTGATCCTGTTATTTTTCAACATCGCAAAATGTCCCGGTGTCAGACTGCTACCGTCAGACACTCAATACTTTTTCCTCTGTTCCATTGACTGCAGTAGATGCTGGTACATTTCCGGAAGCGTTCAAATCTACACTTTGCCTCCTGTTCATTTCCATATACCTTCCAGCACCCGCTGCATTTGTACCCTTCGGCCCTGTTTTCAATAAATCCTTTTACATCCTCCGGAGGATATCCCAGAAACAATCCAATTTCATGAGGGAATTCTTCAGACTCCTTCAGACGTCTGCTCAGACGGACGATACATTTATCCGGGGTGTCCGAAAAGTATCCATATTGCTTCAGAATCTCTGCCGTCTCCTTTACAGCAAAGTCTTCCTTTAATTTTCCCGGTCTGTATAAATAAAGAAGCGCTGTTTTTTCTGTCACACGCAAAGGAACGATACGGACTCCCTTGGAGGCAAGTCTGCGATTCAAAGAACGAAGCGCTTTCTGCAGCTGTGTTTTCCCTGTATATGTACAGCTGAAAAGATTTCCGGTCTTCAGCCCGGCAAGTGTAGGAGAGCCGTGACGGATCACCATTTCATCAGACATAAGCCACCTCCACATTTTCTTCCAGTATATTTTTCAAAGCCGACATAGAACTGGTATTGGAACGAACCACCCGCACATTCTGCCCTTTTGTCTCATTTAAAGCATTACGCACCATTTTATGGGATACAGTTCCTGTAAAAAGCACCATCAGATCCGGATTTCCAATTCCCTTAAGGCTGCTGTTCTGTTTCGGAAATACTTTTGCATTACATCGATATGCACGGCACAGATCCTTATAACGTCGTACCATACATTCATTTCCTCCGATGATCACTACACTCATAAATACCGCTCCTTTCAAATTAGTTTTGGCTAACTTCCATTGTAAAAGAAAGCGCCTGTACGGCGCTTCATATGCTTTTGTTAGTTATATCTAACAGCTATATCTTACCTGATATTTCCGAAAATGTCAATACGTTTTCACTTACTTTCTCCAACAGAAAAAATAAGTATTTTCTCTCTTTCATTCTCCCCCGGAAACAGATCTCTGCAGCTGATCATCCCCCTTGCATCAAGTTCATACAGATCTGTCAGATACCGCACATATTCTTCTGAAGGATAATAAAAATACAAGCGTATCTCCCGCGGATTTTCATAATAGGATTCCAGAATCCGTGCCATTGCTTTTTTCAGGATTTCCACGCAAAAAGGATTGAAAAAAAAGCACCTGTCAATCTCCGCCGGAACCTGGTATACAGATGCATCTGCCAGTTCAAATCTCACTTTTCGCCCGGAAACTGATTTTTCTTTATTTTTAAGAGCCATTTGATAGATTCTTTCATTGTATTCCATCCCCATTGACCTGCATCCGGTCTGATAGGATAAAAAGAAATCCACACGCCCTTTTCCACAGCCATAATCCAGAAGTGTATTCTTTTTCCCGATCTCTCCGCTGTTTCCCAGACGTTCCAGAACGGAATACGGAGTAGGCTCATAAGGGTATTTATACTGGTTTGAGCCGGTATCATCTCTGCCGGATGTACAGATTTTTAAAAGTCTGTCCCAGGCTTCTTCATTCATGCCAAACCCTCCTCATAAGAAAATGCAGGACCAAATTCTTCTGTTCCAGTCCTGCATCTCTCTTTTTTAGAAATATAGATTATTTATTTTTTTCATTCTCCAGATGCTCCTCAAGCGTTGGATTCAGATGACGAATCACAAACAGCGTAATAAGCATCAATACAATTCCCACCGGAAGCGCGATCCATGCTGTTTTTACAAATCCGGCAACCAGATATGTCACGAAAGAAACTGCGGCTGCAAGAATTGCATAGGGAAGCTGGGTGGAAACATGGTTTACATGATCGCACTGAGCACCTGCAGATGCCATGATCGTAGTATCCGAAATCGGTGAGCAGTGGTCTCCGCATACAGCGCCTGCCATACATGCAGAAATAGAAATGATCATAAGCTCAGGATCAGAGTTTTCAAATACCGCAACAACGATCGGGATCAGGATACCAAAGGTTCCCCAGGAGGTTCCTGTCGCAAAAGCAAGTCCGCATCCAACCAGGAAAATAATAGCCGGAAGAATATTCATCAGACCGCCTGCTGCAGAACGCATCGCGTTTTCTACAAAAGCTGCTGCTCCAAGGCTGTCTGTCATAGCCTTTAAAGACCATGCAAATACAAGAATCAGAATAGCCGGAACCATCGCCTTAAATCCTTCCGGAAGAGAATTCATGCACTCTCTGAAAGAAAGAACTTTTCTCAGCATATAAAAAGCAACCGTTAATACAAAGGCAAAAGCGCTTCCCAGAGTCAGGCCTACAGAAGCGTCACTCTGTGAAAAAGCGGTTACAAAATCTGTTCCACTGAAAAATCCGCCGGTGTAGATCATACCAATCACACAGAATACTACAAGACAGATGATCGGAAATACCAGGTCGATCACACGGCCTCTGGGATTTACCTTATCCTCTTTTGCTGCATCTGCATAAGGTCTTCCCGCCGTTGTATAAAGATCTCCCTTCAGCGCATTCACTTCATGAGTCCTCATACTTCCGAACTCGGTTTTCATCAGAACCATACCAACCATCATGACAATGGTAAGCAATGCATAAAAATTATACGGAATAGCACGGACAAAAATAGAAAGGCCATCCTCTCCCTCTACAAAGCCACTGACAGCAGCGGCCCAGGAAGAAATCGGGGCAATGATACATACCGGAGCAGCTGTTGCGTCGATCAGATATGCAAGTTTAGCCCTTGATACATGATGCTTGTCTGTGACCGGGCGCATAACGCTTCCTACCGTCAGGCAGTTAAAATAATCGTCAATAAAGATCAGCACACCCAGAACAACTGTAGCAAGCTCCGCACCAACTCTTGTTTTGATCCTTTTGCTGGCCCAGCGTCCAAATGCCGCAGAACCGCCTGCCTTGTTCATCATGCAGACCATCGCCCCCAGGATTACAAGGAAAATAAGGATTCCGACATTGTAGCTGTCAGAAAGGACACCGATGATCCCATCCTGAAAAATATGGGTAACTGTTCCTTCAAAAGCAAAGCCGGAATACAGAAGTCCTCCCATAAGAATTCCAAGGAACAGTGAACTGTACACCTCTTTTGTGATAAGAGCCAGACCAATGGCAACTACAGGCGGTACAAGCGCCCAGAAGGTTGCGTAAAGAGCCGGCTGTGCGGCTTCCTCCTCTGCTGCAAATACACACAGGGGACTTGCCAGAATTCCCAGAACTGCCATGGTCAGAATTGCCATGAACGCTCTTTTTTTGTTTCTCATTTCTTTCCTCCCTCTGATATAAAAAGAGCCATGGAATTCATCCCATTCGGGAGCCCTCCATGGCGTCTGATCTTTGTCCGATATAATTCATGTATCTGATCTGTCAGTCCTGATAGCGCTCCACATCTGTGACAGTACGCAAAATATTCTCCTGCGTCCCAGGGTCTCGCCTCCTGGCGGTGAAAACCCTTCGGCGGTTTTTCCTTTCACCGGAAACAGCCTGCCATGGCCTGACGCATACTGCGTCCGTTTCCGGGTACTGATAAAACCCGCACCTCTATCCTGTACTCTTTTGTATCTGTTTTATTCACTTTACTTTAACAGCTTTCTCCGGAAATAGCAAGCCGTTTTTATCAATTTGTGGATTTTTATATAATATTTCGGCGATACAGACAGATCGCCGATCTCTTACTTTTTATCTTTTGAATTAAAATAAATTTCTGCCTTTTCTTCAAATGCACGCAGAGAATCCACTCTTGCAGCCAGTTTAAGCAGAATCTTCAGGACTTCAAGGCTTTCAAGATTCTGAATTTTCTCCTGCAATTCACAGGGAATTTCGCCCAATTCCTTAAGAAATTCTAAAACACTTTCCTGTGTCGCCTCAAGTCGTCCCTCCTGTTTTTCCTCACGCAGCATTTCTTCAAAGATCATATAGCGCTCTCCCATTTCCCGGTCTGTCTTGATCTCACGGATGGTTTTCTGAAATCTCCTTACCAGTTCATCCTGAAAATCCCTCTCACTTTCCTCAAGACCGGCCGTTACAAATTTTAAGAACCTGACCAGTTCCGGCGGCACCTCTGCATCATTCTTTCCCTTTGTGTTCAAAAAGATCGTACAGCTTCCGTCCTCCAGTTTTACATCCGGATTTTCGCTGCATACATTTTTAAAGGTATAGCAGTAAAGTTCCTGATCAAAAGGATCAAAGTCACATACAAAGATCACAAAAGTAAACGGAATCCCATCGTAATCTTCTCCCCTCTCCAGTGCCTCCATCACAATCTGGCTGTGGTAATACCGGCTTCTTTTCCCAAGTGCTTTTTTCCTGCGCACCTGCATTTCTACATTATAGTGAGTGTGATTGGCATCCTGCGCGTAAATATCCAGGCGGACACCTTTGTACTCCGGATGGTAGATCATACTTTTTTCTTTGCTGACCATAACACGGGCAATCGGAAAACCAAGCACCATTTCCAGAAAACCCTTACAGTTTTCTTCCACACTCATTACCGCGCCAAACATGAAATTATCCTTAATTGTCAAGTCCTGTAATGTTTTTCGTTTCTTCACTCTTCCTCCAGTTCTGCAGAGGAATCCTACAGGGCTATTATATCATGCCATTGCCTAAACTTCTATCTTTTTCATTCGACAAACTTTATGGTTCCTGGTATGCCTCGTTTAAATAAGCTTTTTCATAAACATACTTATTGCGAAAAGCCTCCTTATAGGCAGAAAAATCGTCATAAACTACGCCGTCTATCGTATCGATGCCTTCCATATATTCTACTCTTCGTAAATTGTCAAAACGGAAATTTATCATCAGGTTCAGCACCCAGTCATTTTGACTGTGTATCAAATCCTCAAATTCATATCCTGCAAAATCACAGATTTTTTTATATTCTTCATAGTTCGGAGATTCTACGAAATCTGATATATATTTTTCAGTCTCTTCTGTCAATTCCTGATCTGTGGGGTAAAACCCTTCCTTCTTTGCATAGGCATAAAGTTTTTTATTTTGATCCTTAGTAATCAGAGAACGAATTCCACCTGTACTGATATCTGCAAAAGGTGTTCCATCAGCTCTGGGATCCTCCACATGAATAATATCTGTAATAAAATCAGCATTCCTGTAAAATTCTCCATTTCCTGTTTCCATATACCATTCATTCTCTTTTTCAAAAAAATAAAATTTATCTTTCTTATTATCCTCGTAAATTAACTCGTTGTGCTACTTGAAAATTGTACTGCCTGTTAGCTCAAAATTGCCCAAAATATCCCTGTGCAACTCAAAAACGGATTTTTTAGAAAATAAGATGTTTTATTTTTCCGATATC